>JAESFK010000043.1_pt1 | contig 187642 bp, 149 predicted proteins | sample 9269391 | NCBI WGS metagenome assembly JAESFK01 (sample SAMN14506231, study PRJNA617097) | algae metagenome | isolation source: Drouetiella hepatica UHER 2000/2452 and co-occurring heterotrophs from... | place: Slovakia: Slovak Paradise National Park, Hrabusice, Kosice Region | collected... | reverse complement strand
ACCGCCTTTAACGGCTTCGATTGCTTTTTGGCGCAGGTCGTAACTGTAAGGAGCAGGCATAGTCGTATTTGAACGCTTCTCTACCTCTACAATAATGTCCTAACTCGTTCTCGTAGCGCTATACCAAGCAGAGTAAACTATGGAGTATACTCCACAGTCAAGGGGCTTCTGGAAGATTTGGGTTACTGTTATGTTGATTGGTGAACTGTCCAAGAAAACAGGATTGTCGAAGGACACGATTCGTTTTTACGAAAAGATAGGACTTATTGTTGCCAGCGATCGACGAGCAGGAACAAGACTATACCGGGAGTACAGCCAAGAAACGGTAGAACGCCTTCTGATGATCGCTCAAGGCAAAGGATTGGGGTTTAGGCTCAGCGAAATCAAACAGCTGCTTGATGAGTGGGGAGACGGTACCCTGTCTAAACGCAATCAAGTTGCGATCATGGAGCGCAAGATTGAAGAAATTGTTGAGAAAACACAGCAGCTTAATGCAATCAAAACCTACCTTGCCACCAAGCTCAGCAAACTGAACGAAGAAATTTTGGCGGAATCTTGACCGCAGCCCTACAGTTTCAGCTACAGGGTTGTGGGTTATTTAGCAACTGTCTTGGCTGTTAGGACAAAGGACAGCAGCTACATTGTCAACTGTTTAACATGCTCCAGCATCTGCACCCCATGCACCAGCGAGGCACCGCCCCGAATTGCAGTTGCCACATGAATAGCCTCCGTCATTTCCTCCAGGTCAGATCCCTGCTTCAAGCATTCTGTACTGTAGGCATCAATGCAGTAAGGACATTGCACCGTATGGGAAACCGCCAGGGCAATCAGGGCTTTTTCGCGCACAGAGAGTGCTCCTTCGGCAAACACAGCTCCATAGTAGGCAAAAAACTTTTCGGCTAGCTCAGGATTACCCTGGCTGACCTGAGCAAACTGAGCCAAATGTTCCGGCTTGTAATACTGATCCATGCGATCGCCTCCCAAAAGTACGCTGCCACTCCCTCTAGAATAAAAGAAGAAACTGTTAAGAAGTGTACGGGATTTTCATGGCAGATCAATTGGTTCGGGCGACAGCCGCCGAGGGGGGCATTCGCATCGTTGGAGTCATTACCACTCGCCTCACCGAAGAGGCCAGACAGCGACACCAGCTTTCCTACGTGGCAACGGCGGCTTTAGGCAGAACGATGTCAGCAGGGCTGTTGCTGGTTTCTAGCATGAAGCGAGCTGAATCGCGGGTCAACCTCCGTGTGCGGGGCAATGGGCCTCTAGAAGGGATTCTCGTGGATGCCGGATTAGACGGCACGGTGCGCGGCTATGTCGGCAATCCCAAAGTAGAGCTGCCTCCTAACGAGAAGGGCAAACTTGACGTGGGTGGTGCCGTGGGCAGTCAGGGATTCTTGTACGTGGTGCGGGACGTTGGCTATGGCTACCCCTATTCCAGCACCGTAGAGCTGGTTTCTGGGGAAATTGGTGACGATATCACCCATTACCTGGTGAGTTCTGAGCAAACGCCTTCAGCGCTGATTGTGGGCGTGTTTGTGGGGGCAACAGGCGTGTCGGCGGCAGGAGGATTACTGGTGCAGGTACTGCCCAAAGCCGCCAGAGATGAGGCGCTTGTGGAAAAGCTGGAATCTCGCATCGCAGCGCTGTCGGGCTTCACGCCGCTGCTGCAAGCCGGAAAGTCTTTGCCGCAAATCTTTGAGGATTTGGTGGGAGATATGGGTCTGGAGATCTTTCCAGAAACTCAGATGGTACGGTTTCACTGCGGCTGCTCGTTCGATCGCGTCCTCGGCGCCCTCAAAATTTTGGGCAAAGACGAACTAATCGATATCATTGATAAAGAGGGGGAGGCTGAAGCCATCTGCGAGTTTTGCGGTCAGATCTACAAAGCCAACCAATCTGAACTAGAGACTTTAATTCAAGAGCTGCAATTAGAACATGCAGAACGTTAGCGCGATCGGAGTTTATGGCTCTGAAAACGCTAGGCTAATATGAGAGTGCTACAGGATTGCCAACCCTCAGATTAATTGTCTATGACTGCTTCTTCCGACCTGGAAATTTCTGCTGAGGCTGCTTTAGCCACTGATATGGCCGTCGAGGCGATCGGCGATCGCTATGGTGATCCCGACGACGATCTGCCCGATGAGGCAGAAATGTCGCTATTCGACCATCTTGAAGAGCTGCGGCTGCGAATTTTCTATGGGCTGGCGGCAGTCGTGGTGGGCGTGGTGATCTGCTTTATCTTTGTCAATCCGATCGTTGAGCTTTTGGAAGTCCCTGCAAAAGGTGCGAAGTTCCTTCAGCTGGCGCCGGGTGAGTATTTCTTTGTGTCGATTAAGGTGGCGGCATACAGCGGCATCTTGGTGGCGAGTCCGTTCATCCTGTATCAAATTGTGCAGTTTGTAGTGCCCGGTCTGACTCGCCGCGAACGTCGTCTGCTGGCTCCGATCGTCTTTGGCTCGACGATTTTGTTTGTTGCAGGGCTGGCGTTTGCCTACGTTGCCCTGATTCCGGCGGCGCTCAACTTCTTTGTCAACTATGGCGAAGGCGTGGTCGAGCAGCTTTGGTCGATCGAGCGATATTTTGAGTTTGTGCTGCTGCTGTTGTTTAGCACGGGGCTAGCCTTTCAGATTCCGGTGATTCAGCTCTTATTGGGAATGCTAAATATTGTTAACTCAAAGCAGATGCTAGCGGGCTGGCGCTATGTCATCTTGGGTGCTGCCGTCTTGGGTGCAGTTCTCACGCCTTCGACCGATCCGGTCACACAGAGCCTTCTGGCAGGGGCGGTTTTGGGACTCTATTTCGGCGGTATTGGGATGGTGGTTTTGACAGGAAAATAGAGTTCATCTCCTCGGTATGTTCTTAAAAATGCAGGGCTACAAACCCTGCATTTTTAGTTTTCTAGGAGCCATTCTGAGGCGCGATCGCCCAAATCTAGTGGGATGCTGACGGCTTTTCCCAAGCGAGGGCGCTCTTTCGTTGCCGCAATAAAACTTTCAACCTGTGCCAAGCTGTCCCAGGCGTTGAGGTAATTGGCGATCGTCTCCAGATGCTCCGCATACTCGGCTTCGCTCATGGGAAATGAGGCTTGCTCCAAATATTTCCACATCACTTGCAGAAACACTTTGTCATGACCTTTACGAATTTGCAGGTCATAGGAACGACCCCATTTAGTGAGTAAGAGCTGGTGTAAATCTTCGCCCGTCATAGATTTCTTGCGATGTCTTCTAGAATCTATCGCGTTTTTTACTTACTTTGTTTTAAGCTTGATGGCATCAATTAAGTTTGAAACATTAGATTGCCTGCAAACTATTCAAGATTTCTGCATAAGAAATTTGCGAATGTAGGTAGGATGGGAAAGGATTAAAAACAAAGAGATGACTTTGCAACTGGAAGTTTTGGGCTAAGGGTTTAATGGAAATCTGGGAAAAATTAAGCCGACAGCGCGTTAAGCATATTGTCAGCAGCTACTGTCTCGGCGGTGATGAGGTCAATCGATTTGATCTCTACTTGGATGAATTACTGCAACTTTATCCTCGCCCTTTGATCGAGCTGGCATTAATCGAAACTTTAATTGATTACTGGCTGACGGTGCCGCTGGTGAGAGGGGTAGAGTTTTTGGTGCAAGCCCATGATCGGCTCAAGGCTTGGGAAAGTCAGCCGATCGTCAGCACCATTACGCCCGAACAGTTTAAGCAAATTGCTGGGCTTGATCCCGCGCCTGTCTTTGGCTCGGCAGAGCTTCCTGCCTGTTCGATCGTCCGTCCGCTCTAGTACTCCAATATTGCATCGCTGATTAATATTGCATCGCTGACTTGCGGTGCTGAACTGCCGTCACGCCCACCGCTTCCAACACTTTGCCGTTGTCTACAGTGGCGTAGATCAGCCAATGATCGCCGCATTCCATCCGAGACTGCACCGTGCATTCCAGATAGCTCAGCGCCTCATCTAAAATTAAGCAGCCGTTATTTGCTGGGTGGGTGTCGATCGCCCCTAACCGATCATCTTCATTCGCCACAGATTTGAGGAAAAAGCGTCGCAGATTTCTGCCCTCTTTCAGAACATTTAGGACAAACTGACTGCCAATCGTCGGTAGCGTTGCTTCGCCTTGACTCATAGGCACGGCGATCGTCAGTCCCGGCGGATTAAAGGTGGCTTGCGACACCCAGGAGGTCAACATTTCCTGATGCTTGCTGAAACGGTGGGTGGTGATGACGCAAAGAGAGCCTGTAATTCGACCGACGGCTTGCTCTGTGCGATCGGCTTGCACCTCTACACCCGTCTGACGGGGTGCCCGAATTTTTTTAGTTTTCTTCAGGGTTTGAACAAACTCCGCGCCTGCCAGTTCGCACTCCCGCAGGGTTTCGTCTGTCGGCTTAAATTTGACGCGAATCGGCTCAAATCCCATGCGATAGCCCGCATCTTGCAGCTTTGTATGTACTAGATCGATCGCCTCTCCACTCCAGCCATAGGAGCCAAATACTCCTGCTAGCTTGGTTCTGGCGGCGCTAGAGAGAGCGATGCCTAATGCCGTCTGGATTTGCGTCGGCGCATGACCTGCTAAGGTGGGCGTGCCGAAAATAAAGCCGTCACATTCCTGTAAAATCTGAGTGATTTCTGCCGGACTTGCCAATTCACAGTTAATCGTCTGCACGGCTGCGCCCGACTGAATTAAGCCTTGAGCGATCGCGTTCCCCAAAATTGCCGTGTTGCCATAGGCCGAGGCGTACAGCACCGCTATGTTGAGATCCTGCACCTGCTGGCGTTCGCACCAATAGCGGTAGTCAAACGTGAAGCGGCTGACGCTGTAGCGCACCATCGGGCCGTGGTTAGGGGCATAGATTTTGGCGATCGCCGAGAAGGGAGCCAGCTTGTCCAAAGCCGTCTCGACCTGACGAAACTGGCTGGCGTGAAGGCAGTCGAAGTAGTAGCGCCGATCTTCGTCCAGCAGCTTCCACTTTTCATCGAATACTGGCTCATCGCAGAGATGAGAGCCGAACAGCTTATCGGTGTAGAGAATACGAGTTGCCGGATCGTAGGTGCAAAGCCCGTCGGGGTAGCGCGGTGTGGGTGTGGGAATGAACTGCAAAACGTGACCCTGCCCCAGATCGATTGTGTCTTCGGCATTGGCAACAATGACGCGCAGATTCCAGTGAGGGAATGCCGATCGCAGAGCCACCTCAGCAGCACGGGTGCAAACAAAGGTAATTTGCGGCGCGGCTTCTTGACCTAGCAATGCCTTCAGGGTGTTAATCCGATTGGAGTTGATGTGCCCCAAAATCACGTAATTAATCCGCTGGAGATAGGTGTGATGGTAAAGCTCTTCCAGAAAAATTTCCGTAAAAGATTCTCCGGGCGGATCGATCAGGACAGTCTTATCGGCTTGGATTAAATAGGAATTTGCCGTTGTGCCTTTCTGACGAGCATATTCAATCTCAAATCGCAGCCGATCCCAAGTGCGCGATCGCAACACGGTGGTGTTTGCACCAATCTCAGCCACTTGCACATCACGCGGTTTAGTCTCTGTCATGCCAGTGAGGGGTATATCAGGATAAAAGTACAGGTATGTCGGTTTAACAGTGTTTATGTCGTAACGGTATTCTCGACCTCATCCCGAATTTTGTAGCTCTTCTTGCAGCATTTCATCATAAATTTGGGGCAAGGCGCTACTCATATCATTGGTTTCAATCCCGTAGCCCAAGCTTGTCCAGGTGGGCGAAAGCAGATATAGCACCTCAGCTATCTGTCCGTCTTGCAACATCTGGGACAGATCAACTCCTCCCCAGGCGCTGGGGTCAGCTAGCCAGCGATAGACCACCTGATCTTGATCCTCTGGCTCAAAGCTGTAAGATGATCCCCAAAACAAGAGTGAACCATTTTGAGTGTGGTACTCTCTCGCTTTGTCCAACCAGGTTGAGGTCAACATTTGGTAGCGTCCTGCGGCTGTCGTGCAGTTGCCTGTGTTAGGACCTACTACGATCGTTACACACAGATCTGGATGTTGGCTCAAGTCGCTAACATGCTCACCGCCATAGAGCAACGAGTACGGACGAGCGCCATTCGACTCACTTGCAGAAATAGTGCGCATCAGTGCCCGCAAATAGGGATCGCCGCCCCTCATTACCAGAGGCGCAGGAGTAAAGTTCCATTCGGGTTCAAAGGGCGATCGCCACAATCCATGAAAGCCCTTGAGCTGAACAACGAGCGTCAAGATAGCTACACCACAGATCAGTGACCACCAAGCGCTAGATGAATCACTAGCGGGCTTTTGATCCGCAGAAGGGGAGGAGTGATTATTTTCAGACGACACAGCGTACCTGGCACGATTTTTTAGCTGGCTATAGCTTTCTTAATCTACTCGATTCATCCCGTTTCGGAACATCTTCAGCAGGTTTGTAGTAAACCTCTTGCAGATTATGATGTTTAGATTGGATTGGGTGGGGGCGTAGCTCCCGCCCAATCCAATCTGCAGCAGGTTTAGCGTTTCTCTGGTTCAGCCGATCGCCATCACTTTCACGCAACGTTAGCAAACAGAGCCTCCAAGGATTGCACGGGCGCATCGGGCTTAGCAATAATTTCAACGATTTTGTTTTTGGCTTCGGACTGAAACAGAGCCTCTACGCAAACCTGAGCCACTTTACTGCGGGGAATGCTGCCGTCAAATAGCGTGTCAGCACCCGATAGAACGATCGCATCGGCATTGTCTTCATTTTTTAAGCCACCCGGACGGACAATCGTATAGTCTATGCCGCTGCGCTGAAGGTACTCTTCTGCCTGCTTTTTCCAAACGAGAATGAGCCAGAACAGATTAAGGGGATGAAAGAGCTGAGAGGTGCAGAGCGAAGAAACCATGACAATCTGCTGAATGCCTTTCTCGCGGGCGGCATTGACCAGGTTTTTAGTGCCCTCAAAGTCAACTTTGTAAGGCCCCGTTGGATCAAAGCTGGGGGCAGCCCCCGTTGCTGAAATGAGAACGGTGGAATCGGCGATCGCTTCCTCCAACCCAGAGGGCTTTAAGACATCGCCAATTACTAGCTCTACGCCGTTGGGTAGAATTTGCCGCGCTTTTTCTAAGTCTCTGACCATAGCACGCACTGGAATCTCGCGCCGAACTAACTCTTGCACAATCCGCCGTCCAGTTTGCCCTGTGGCTCCCGCAACAAATACCTTCATAACTTCACCCTCTGCGAAACCCAATAAAATTTCAGCCAGTCATCAGGTTGGATTAGGTTGAATCAGAGTCGGATAGGGAGAGTTATTGCCAGGAACTTGAGCAAAAACTCTGCGTCTCCGTAAACTCGATATCTCCGTAAATCCAGTGTGCTCATAGTCTCACATCAGGGAATATTCATGCGTCTTTCCGTAGATCAGTCATGGTTATAAAAATAAATTCAGGGATATGCTGTGTTGGTGAAGAGACAGGTAGGGGGCTGACCCCTCACCTAATAGACTGCTAAGCTAGATCGCGTAACAGATTATTAAGCTCTAGCCCATCTTACCCCAGCGCTTGTGGGGCAGGGCAGACAACAGTACAGCAACGATTGCAGGAAAGCGTTTTATGCAGGCAAATTCGGCTGAATATTACTCCAGTGATGCTCAAACAACGCACAGCTTGATTCTGGGTGCTACCTCAGAGCATGTTGAGGGTAGTCTGGAGAAGGCGCAAAGCGGTGAAGTATCTTGCTTCCACGGTGCTTTTGAGAGCTGCATGGAAATGTATGCGGATGCTGCAGCCGTCGCTCGATATTTAGACGCTCATCGGGAGTGGTTTCCTCGCTGCGCCCATCCTATGAAGGCTGAGTTGATTGGAGACAATGGCTATGCTTTAACGATCGGCAAATTTGGCTCTTTTGGTTACGAGGTGGAACCGAAAGTGGGTTTGAACCTGCTGCCTCAAGATCAAGGCATTTACCGAATTCAAACCATTGCAGTGCCGGGGTATGAGCCACCAGGCTACGATGTCGATTTCCGGGCAGCATTGCAGCTTGTAGAAATTGCGTCAGATGCTTCCCAAAATGCAGGCACTCCTGAGCGCATCACGCGGATTGAGTGGGAGCTGGATTTGAACGTAATGATTCAATTTCCCCGCTTTATCCATGCCCTGCCTCAGCCGCTGATCCAAACTACGGGCGATCGCCTCCTCAACCAAATTGTGCGACAGGTTTCACGCTGTCTAACCCATAAAGTTCAGGAAGACTTTCACAGCTCCCTGGAAGTCACATTCCCCAAAAAGCGACGAAATCTCTGGAATCGCAATCAGGCTGGCTAAGAGTGGCGCTATCTCAATAAAAAGCTGAGCGTTTTCTGACGAGAACGCTCAGCTTTTTTAGGTCTTTCAAGGTACAGCCTGACCGCTGTGAATGCGGCTACAAAAGCCTGTTAGGGTAACGCTACACTACGAAGCTGCTGGCAGTTAAGCTGGTGGAACTGACACCAAGCACCGTTACCAGGTTGAGAAAGCCTCCTGCTCTGTCTCCGTTGCCATCAATGCTGACGATCGCGTTAGAACCCGATTGCACGAGCTTGATATACGTTCTAAAAGGGCTATTGCTGCCATAGCCGGACTTCGAGAAGAGGCTCTTGACGACAATTTTGTCTTGCCCGACCTGGAAGTCTGCGATCGTATCGATCGCATCTGTGGTGGCATTGTAGACAAATTGATCGCGACCTTTTCCACCCTTTAAAGTGTCATTGCCCCGTGCCCCTGAGAGGATGTCGTCGCCGTTACCGCCGTTCAGTTGGTCACTACCCAAGCCACCTTGAAGCGTGTCGTTGCCATTGCCACCTAGCAGAACATCATTGCTGCTATTGCCGTTAAGCAGGTCTTGGTCTCTGCCGCCGTAGAGTGTGTCGTTGCTTAGCCCGCCCTTAATGGTGTTGTTGCCTGTGCTGCCATAGATACTATCGTTGCCCCGTCCGCCGCCAATGGTATCGCTGCCTCTGCCGCCATACAGACTGTCGCTACCTAAACCGCCGGAGAGATTATCGTTTCCTTTATCGCCTAGAAGCCGATCATTGCTCTGTTGCCCTTTAATCGTATCGTTGGCATCTCCGCCCGAAACCCAGTCGCTGCCTAGCCCTGCATCAATACGATCGCCACAGCCTCGACCCTTAATGCGATCGTCTCCTGCAAAACCAATGATCCGGTTTGCCCGGTTGCCACCGATCAAGTTCTCGCTGGGGGCATGACCTGGCATCGTGCGTCCTGTGACACAACCGTCAACGGGAGCAGGATCGTTGCGAATGCCTCTCAGCGTCACAGTTGCCGGGGTAAGGTCACTGGCTCCTGCGTTATCAGTTGCGGTGTAGGTAAAGGTATCAAGGCTAAAGGCATCTGTTGCCCGGAAAAAGAGCTGGTTGACTTGAGCAGGAGTTAACTGCTGCCCTGCCCGGACGAGAGTTCCCCCTGCTGTTGGATTACCCAGGAAGAGCGTGCCGCTGGCAGCCTTGGGTAGAGTGAGGAGGGTGTAAGAGGCGATCGTCCCATCTGGATCGGTTGCAATTACCCCAGTCACTTGTTTGGGCGTGTTGGCTTCTATCTGCTCAACGCTGGCGTCTTGAGCTACAGGAAGTTGATTAACTGCCCCCGGACGCGCTAGAGAAACGATCGCTGGGATAAGGTCAGTGCCACCACGATTGTCAGTAGCGGTGTAGGTAAAGCTGCCGCTGGTAAAGGTGGAAGTTGCCTGGAAGAAAAGCTGAGTAATTTGTCCGGGCTGGAGGATCTGTCCAGCGGTGACTGCCGTGCCGCCTGTGGCTGGATTACCCAGAAAGAGCGTACCGCTGGCAGCAGTAGGCAACGTTGAAAGGGTGTAGGAGACGATCGTGCCATCTGTATCCACTGCCGACAAGCCCGTCAGATTTACCGTCGCGCCTCGCTCAACTTGCACCGAGGCATCGATGGCATTGGGCAGAAGATTGGAATCAATGACCAAATTACGAATTTCGTGAATATTGGTTTGATTTCCTGTACCGCTGGCAAAGCCGAACTTAAAGGAGGTTGGCAATGCGCCATTGACCGCAGCGACGTTGAAATTGGTGATGGCCTGTTCGCCCGCATCCACAAAGTCACCATCTCCGTTACCGTCAACCTGCACGGTTAATACTCCAGCAGCAGTCAAGTCAATTTGTGCCGTGCGTTTAGAATTCTCGCGTGTGGCTCCTGCGCCCGGATTGTCAATGCTAAAAGGCAGTGTGCCTGTTCCGGTCAAATATTGATAGCCGTTGGCTTGGCTGCCCCTAACGGAAACGGAGTCTGGGGTTTGTCCAGGGCCACCAATGCGTCCTTCAGAGGGATTGGAGAAGTTGCCAAATTCATCAAGAGCAATACCCAGGTAGCCCCCAGCGATCCCTGGAACTGCGATCGGCGTTGATCTATTGGCATAGCCAATGGAACCTCCGAATGCGCCACCTGCTGTGGGATTAGCGGCACCGTCAATTAGGAAAAAGGTGATGCCATCTGCACCTGTGCCGCCATAGGAGAAGAAATCGAACGTGATTTGCAGACCGCCCGTTGCGGAGATAGGCGAGTTGTAGACGACAAAAGCTGCTTGGTCAGTTCTGGTGGTGGTCAGCCTTAAGGTACCGTTGCCTACCGGGTCTGGCGTACTGCCAGGAGGATTGCCCTGAAGCCCGTTGGCTGAGGCGGCTTGGGTGGGTCTAGCGGTCAGGTAAGGCTGGTCTTGCCCTGTAGCGGAGGCATCCACGCCAAACAGCCAGGGTGTTTCTGTGACATCTGCTAGGGAAAAAGTTTCGTTGATCGTGATGGCCAGCACGCCGCTATAGGCAGCGATCGCCTCTGCCTCAAAAACCAAAGGACTGCTGATCTGACCTGTCGTAAACTCTAGCTGCCAATCGCCACCCAGAGCAGAATGTCCCGTTAGGTTTGCCGATGCGGCAATGTTGGCTTGGGTGAGCTGACTGAGCTGCCGGACGAAGCTTTGACCGATCGCTCCTGCCCCAACTTGGCACCCATACAGCAAAATATCGGCACCCTCCACCAATGCAGCTGCCCAATTCTGAATCTCTATGGCGTAACGTTCAAAAGTTTGCCAGTTCAGTAGGCTAGAACCGAGACGCAGTTGTCCAGCCGCTCCATGGGAGAGAATGTGTAGACTTTTAATGCCGCTGTACTGAGATAGGATGGCGCTAATTTGGGCAACGCCTTCTTGGCCAGGGTTGAGGACAGCGACTTGAGTCTGAGGGCTAGCACCGTCAACGAGAATCTGATAGTCACTGACTGTCGGATCAACGACCAGGAGGGTAGTGCAAGAAAAGGTGGATGTCATAGCAGAATGGCTTTGGGTGATTTATAAGGAACTGCGAGAAAATAATGAGCGGCTCAAAAGGTTCTTGTAGAGTCTCAGTAGAAATAATGGATATAGAATCCAATGTTCTTATGGATACATTTTTTGCTTACGTAAATATACCCTACTCAGTTAAATTAAACACAAGTAGATGCCCGAAGAGCGTAAAACTCAGGCGGTTTGTCCAAAATTTACCTAAATAGGACTTCAGCTTCGCTGAGAGTTTACGTTTTCTCCAGATTTTCACGGAGATAGGTAGTGAGTCAGTATGCCAAACTCAGGAGCTAAGCCTAGCCAAAGATCATGCTTTTTGAGCATGCAGGGCTTTGTATAGCAACCGCTAAAGTGGTTGGGATGGGGACATTTAGGGTGGGGCGCTTCGTGCCCTACCCTAAATGTCCTAAGCAAACTGGCGACAGCTATAAAATCTGAAAAAAAGCTTAGTTCAGTGGTTTACGTGGCGAAAGAGCTTTGTTTAACGGATTTTAGAGATTTAGCTCTGGATCGCTGCGAATATTGAGCGATCGCTCCTAACTGCTTATCCTAAAACAGCTTAGAAAATTCCTGCCCTTTAACGTCAAAACGGTATATCTTTTAGCTATGAAATTGGCGCTAAAAAGTATATGTTTTATAGACCTAATGCTAGAACTCAGTAAATTTACGTATGCTTCTTGACCAGAGTGGCTCAGCAAGAAGGCAATTTAGATAAAGTAATTGGCTGTGTTCAGCGTCCCGGCGCTGGCATCGCCCGACCTCAAGCCGATGCCGTTGACGTTGATTACAGAATCACGAGAAGTTGAGAAACCTCGGCTGCTGTCATTGATGGATAGGTAGGTTTGCCCGCGCCAGTTGAAGAAGACAGCTTCGTTGCCCTGAAGCGATTGGGAACTCGAAGAGGTTTGGTTCTTATCGGCATATGCTGATCTGACTGCTGCGGTGAGGTTGCCGCCGCCGACTCTCCCTGCGTTAAATAACCTACTGGGGCGATCGCCTCGGCGATTATTGCCGCCGCTGAAACTAAGCTGGAACCTGTCGCCTTGAGAAAACCTGAAGCCCTTCACGAGATCGGGTGCATCCACCAGAGAATTGGACAAAGCTGCCGCCTGATTCGTTCCAGCATAGACAAAGCGATCGGCTCCAAAACCGCCATTCAGAGTATCCGCGTCTATGCCGCCCTCCAGCGTATCGTTGCCAGATCCCCCCAGTAAGTTATCGATGCCTTCGCCACCTATGAGGCGATCGTTGCCGCCATCGCCGATTAGCCTGTCTTGACAATCTAAGCCTGTCAGAACATCGTTGCCATCCAATCCTCGCAGCGTATCGCTGTCATCTGTACCTTGCAGGTTGTCGGCTCTGCGCGTACCGCTCAAATTAATTCCGGGGAGGCAGGCATTGACCGTTACCAGGTTTGTCCAGCGATCGCTGGCGTTGCCCGTCAAAGCATTCCCGGCAGCATCTCGGATGCCGCTTTCACCTGCCACGAGAGTCAGAGAATAGTCGCCCCTTTGGTTGGTCAACTTGCGGAGATTACCCAACGTCCAGTTAATGCCATCTGTGGAGGTCAGGCTTGCCTTTGCCAGAGAAATGTTGACATCGCCGCGAATCAGGCGCAGATCTGAGAGATTGAAGCCGCTGACTGCCTCGCTAAACCTTAGCGTCGCGCTATCTATCTTGTCTCGACGCGGGTCAGGAGCTACATCCACAATGTCTACGGAGGGCGCAGTGCGATCGAGACTGTAAACCTCGCCCGAAAAGTTTCCGTTGCCCGCACCTGTGCCGCCCAGCGCTACGCCCAGAGTGTTGAGAATCGAGTCATTGTCTGCCAGGCTGAGTCCAATGGAGCCATTGCCGCTGCCTGCACTCACCGCCACAGTGTAAAAACTGCCGTTGACGCGGGTAATGGACGCAATCCGCGCACCCGAAACGCCTTGAGCCGTTAGGGCAAAGTCGTTGGTGTCTACCTGAATCACATTTTCATTGAAGATGACAGCAAAGTTGACGGTGGCGGCATTGCTGGGGTTCGTGTCCAATCGGCTGATGGAGCTGACGCGTGGCGGCACTTTGTTGACGGTGTAGGTTTGCCCTACAAAATTGCCGTTGCCCGATCCTGCGCCGCCCAAGACTGTACTGACTCCATTGGCGATCGAGTCATTGTCCACCAGACTCAGCCCCAAGGAACCGCTGCCGCTGCCTGTAGCGACCGCAACGGTGTAGGTTTTGCCGCTGCCCGTCACGCCTGTAATGCCAGCTCCCGTAATGCCTGATGCCGTGAGGGCAAAGTCGGCGGCATCTACCCCGGTCACATCCTGGTTGAAGGTGACAGCGTAATTCACGGTGCCAGATGCCGTTGGGCTAGGATTTACCAAAGCGATCGCCGACACCACTGGGCTGCTCTTGATCAACGTGTAGGCTTGCCCAGTGAAGTTGCCATTTCCCGAACCTGCGCCCCCTAATGTCACCCCCAAACTATTGGCGATCGTGTCATTGTCTGCCAGATTTAGCCCTAAGCTGCCGTCGCCTGTGCCTGTATTGACAGTGACCGTGTAAACGCTGGTGTTTGAAGCATCTACTGCCTGTACAGAAGCAATATTGGCTCCTGTCACGCCTACCGTTGCTAAAGTAAAGTCAGTTGCATCGACTCCGGTAACGCTCTGGCTAAAGGTAACAGTGTATTGTGCCGTACTCGCCTTCGTGGGATTGGGATTTGCCAGAACGATTGAGGAGACAGAAGGCGGCGTTTTATTGATGGTGTAAGCCTGTCCGGCAAAGTCGCCGTTAGCTGCGCCAGCACCACCCAGCACCACGCCTAGGGTATTGGCGATCGAGTCGTTATCCACCAAGTTCAGCGCCAGATCGCCGTTGCCTGTGCCGGAATTGACGACAACATCAAACGTCTTAGAATTGACGGGCGTAACGGAGGTAACACTGGCTCCGGTAATGGTTCCTCCCGGTGGGGTGGCAGAAACCGCCAAGGCAAAATCAGCAACATCAACTCCTGTGATGTCCTGATCAAAGATCACGGTGTAGGTGAGCGTTGCTGCTGCCGTAGGATTACTGCCTTTACGGGCAATGGAAAAGACTTTGGGCGGCGTTTTGTCGATCGTATAAGACTGTCCTCCTAGAGCGCCATTGCCGACCCCTGTAGAGCCTAAAGGCGCCCCTGCCCCATTTTTGATCGTGTCGTCATCTACTAGATTCAGCCTCAGGGTGCCTTGACCCGTGCCCGTATTGACTGTGACGGTGTAAGTACTGGCGCTGACGGGCACGACTGAGACAATTCCCGCTCCTGCAATGCTTCCGGTGGACTGAAGCGTGAAGTCGGCGGCATCTACCCCCGTTACATCTTGATCAAAGATCGCCGTGTAGCTAACGTTGGTGGCAGCTGTGAGTTCGGGCTGAGCGCGATTCAGTGCGGTAACAGTGGGCGGAATCACCACCGTTACTGCGCCAAATAAGTTGGCATTGTCTGTGTCGATCGCCAAAGCGCTAGTTGCAGTGTTGCCGTTAAAGGCGGGCGTACGTTCGGAAATAACCGTTGCGCCTGTGTTGACGAAAATTGCGCCGCCTTTGCCCTGCCCCAGCAAGCCATTTGTCGCTCCAGTGCCACCTAATCCAGCAACAGCAGAGTTGCTATTAAAGCTGGTGGTGCTGATGCGTAAAGTTCCAGCACTAACGTAGACCGCGCCACCCTGCCCACTGCCACCGCTGCCGCCGCTCCCACTGAGGCTATTGCCGCCCTGACCGCCGATCGCCTGATTGCTCTGAAAACTGGTGTTGACGAGCGAGACACTACCACCATTGATTAGCAGACCCCCGCCTCTACCAAAGCCGCCATCGCCCCCCGCCTGATCGGTGCCAGGAACTCCGGGCGTGCCAAATGCCCTGCCGTTGGCGATCGTGAGATTGGAGAAGACCACCGTGCCGCTGCTGACGGTAAACGGACGATAGGTATTGCTGCCGCTGACTGTGTAGCTATTGCCAACAAAGGTAATGTTGGTGGTGATATCAGGCAGATCCGCCGTCAAGTTAATGTTGCCCGTGAGATTAATCACGTCGTCTTCGGGCGTAGTCTGGGAGGCGCTAATGGCATCCTTGAGCTGAGTGTAGGTGCTGACGTTAAAGGTATTTAATACGCCAGCGTAGGCTTCTAGCGTTTCGAGCTGGAAGGCGATCGCCGACTTCACCCTGCCCGTCGCGAACTCCAGATCCCAGTTGCCGCCCTGTCTGGCGCTGCCTGTCAAGCTTTCAGATGCTGCAACTTCTGCTCCGGTGAGGTGGCTAATCTGCCGCACAAAGGCTTTACCGTCCGCTGTAGAGGCTACATTGCAGCCATAGAGCAGAATGTCAGCATCTTCAGTCAGAGAGTCTCGCCACTGCTGAATTTGCGCTGCATACTGCCCCAGATTGCTCGAATTGAGCTGCGTTGATCCCAGACGCAAGCTGCCTTCACTGCCGTGACAGACGATATGCAGACTGGTAGATTGGCGATGGGTGATGCTGCGATTGCTCTCTAGCCCATCGCTAATTTGCTGAATGCCGTCGTAACTGGGGTCAAGAACAACAACTTTAGCGGTCGGATTAGCACCCTGAATGAGGCTCTGATAGTCATCGACCGTAGCGTCAACAAAAATCAGGATAGAGGCAGTCGCAGCAGTCATGGTCAACGCTCTTACAAGTAGGGGAATTTGGGAATATTTAGGCTTGCTGTGGGCTGATTGAATAATGGTTGCCCAGGCACTATTTAAGTCACCATTTAAGTGAAGACCGGGCTAAGTTAAGGTCAGATTGCCAAGATCAGGCTTTGCAGAATTTGACTTAGCTCTAGGAGAATATGGTTTTCTCACAGCGAATGATAACGCTACTAATAGCGGTATGAACGCATTTTTTTGACGAAAGCTCCACCTTTAGCGTAGCTCTGAGTCATTGATCCAAAGCGTAATTCATCAGATGCTTATGAAGGGAATATACCCAGTTGGCAGTAGAAATCCTTCACACAAATTTCAAGAACTGTTGAGAAGAGTGGATCATTGGGCACTCTTAGGGCATAACGAAGCCGAATATCTTGTTTGGCCAAATGTTGTTTGGCTGAGTGTTGCTGTTTGGTTGAGTGTTGCTGTTTGGCTGAGTGTTGCTGTTTGGCTAAGCCGATCCTGCTGAACTCTTTCCGCTGTTCTGAATCACGATGGGTCGATTCATGACTATCTCCTACTCGAATACTCAAGCTGATGCCCAGAATTGCGACTCGGTGCTGCCTGCTTGCAAGATATCTTCTGAGGGTAAGTCCCAGCGACGATTTCAAAGTGAGACTCACTCCCCAGAGCTTTCGCTAGAGTCAACTCTGGCAGAATTGCCACTGCATCACTGCCAAGTTTCAGACGAGACTCTTGGTAAAGCGTTAGCCCAAGTGTTTGAGCGCTATCCTGCACTGCCCGGAGCTATTTTGCTGGAAGGCGATCGCTTTTTGGGCATGATTTCTCGGCAGCGATTGCTGGAGTTTTTGATTCGTCCTCAGGGAATGGCGTTTTTGCAGCAGCCGCTGTCGGTTCTGTATAGCTATGCGCGTAGCTGTAGCTTGATATTGCCCGCTACAACATCGATTATGGTTGCCGCACAGATGGCATTGCGGCGATCGCCCCAAGAGCGCAATGAGCCGATTATCGTTCAGAGCCACGAGCTTCAGAACCATGAGCTTCAGAACCATGAGCCTCAGACCTATCAGTTGCTGGATGTCCATGAACTCAACATTGCCTACTGGCAAATTCGGGGTCTAGAAACACAGGTTCGCTATGAGCGCGCCCAAGTGCAGATGATCCAGACTGAAAAAATGGCGAGTTTGGGACGCTTGGTGGATGGCGTTGCTCACGAGATTCTTGATCCGGTCGGCTTCATCTGGGGCAACTTAGTGCATGTCTCTCACTACACAAGCCAGATCTTGACGCTTTTAGAAGCCTATGAGCAGCACTTGCCAGAGGTTCCGGCGGCGATCGCTCAGATCCAGGAAGACATTGAGCTAAGCTATCTGCGGCAGGATTTGCCCCAAACTCTGATCAGTATGAGAACCGGAGCCGATCGCCTTAAAAAACTCTCGGCTAGCCTCCAAAACTTTTGTCACATTGATGAGGTTTACCCCAAACCTACTAATCTACATGAATGCCTTGACAGCATCTTGCTGCTGCTTAAAAGTCGTCTGAGTAGCGAGATTGAAATTGTTCGTCACTATGGTCATCTTCCCCCGATCGCCTGCTACGCCGGACAGCTGAATCAGGTGTTCATTAACATTCTCACGAATGCTGTAGATGCTTTGCTCAATCGATCGGTCAGACAGGGCATTGCCGCAGAGTTGGGTCAGCAGCCTGCATCAAGGCTTTCTAAAGCCCGAATTGTCATTACGACTCAAGTTCTTGCCCATTCTGACGGCAAAAATACAGCCCGTGAGCGCTGGGTGTCGATTCGAATCGCTGACAATGGCTCAGGAGTCTCGCCTGACAAAAGAGAGCAGATTTTAGCGTCTTTTTCCACAGAGCAGCGAGCGGCTAAGGAAACCAGTTTAGGGGTAAGCTATCAAATCGTCACTGCAAAGCATGGCGGCAAACTCAACTTTCGCTCTTTAAGTCCAGAATTAAGTCCAGAAACTTTAGGCGCAGAAACTTTGGGCGCAGAAACTTCAAGTCCAGGAACCCTATCTCAAGGCTCAGCTGGCGATTCAGATGTTGACTTTACAGAGATGCAGAGCGGGACTGAGTTTGAAATTTTATTGCCTCTGGTGTAGTCGGCTAGCTTCGAGTGGCGTTTACTGAAGGCGATCGCCTGCTGCCTGCGATGCGGCTTCCTGACCTGAATACATGGCTTGCAGCACATAGGCAGGGTCTACCCAATTGCCGTCATACTTTAAGCCCCAGTGCAGGTGTGGCCCTGTCGTCCGCCCGGTCATGCCCACGCGCCCAATTCTTGCCCCCGCAACCACTTGTTGACCTTCGTAGATCTGGAGACCGCCTTCGCGATCGAGCATGAAGCGTCCCCGGCTATCTGTTTCGACATGTCCTTCCATATGGCAATAGATATGCGTCCAATTGCCCGATTCCACCACAACCGAAGTCCCACAATTGCTCTCATCCGAGACTTCCACCACTTTGCCGCCCCACCAGTTGCGCACATAGCTGCCCTCTGGAGCCGCCATGTCTAGCCCGTAGTGAAACTCTTGGCTGTAGCCGCCGCTAGGGGATTGTCGGTACCCAAAGGGTGAGGTGTATGCCTGAAAGCTCTCGACGGGAAAAGAAGCACCGTTCCAAGCATTGACTGAAGCAGCAACTTGGTTGGGCGAAATTTGGGAAAGAGGCTGCTGCGGATCGTCCACTTTACCCGCACTCAATGCCGAGGTTTTAGCGTCAGGAGCATCAACGCTAAAACTAATGGCTGGGTCGATCGCCTCTCCCTTAGATGGAACAGAGGATGGAATCTGGGGCGATCGAGTCGAGTGCGCTGAGGACAGGTCAACGGCTCTGACTCCTTGCTGAGTTGCTTCTAGGACGACCAATCCACATAACGCCATGCCAACTAGCAGCGCTAAGCTTTTCCCTAAATCTTTGATCTGTCGATTCATCATGGGTAACGGGGACTTGGATTCAATTTCTTTGTGGGATTGTAGATTTGGCTGTTCAATCGCTCCCTCGATCGTTTGATGCAAAGCTTATAGTGATGCAAAGCTTATAGTGAAGCCATGCCCTGTAAAACGTCAGCGGTGATATTTGGACACTTGCTGTTCAGGTCACAAATTGCTGTTCAGGTCACTAAATGCTGTTCAGGTCACCGAGTGCGGGTTCTAAGGAGCTTGAATTAACCGTTCAAGTGGGTCACTTTAAGTCAACTATTTAGAGTAATGCAGTCATTGGGCAACTGTACTACAGAGTTTGTTAAGTTTGTTTAACTCAGCTTCAATCATTCTGCATCAGAAATGGCGTTATGGATATATTGCAACTCGTAGCATGAGCCTACCGGAATCTAGCAAACTAAAATTCACTCCTGATCTGACAATTTGCCGCATTTTAAACGGGATGTGGCAGGTGTCGGGAGGTCATGGAGCGATCGATCCGCCTAAGGCGATTACCAGCATGTTTGCTTACTTTGACGCAGGGTACACCACCTGGGATTTAGCCGATCACTATGGCCCAGCAGAAAACTTTATCGGTGAGTTTCGACGGCAGCTAGAGGCAGCCCAGGGTGAGGCGGCACTCTCGCAAATTCAGGCGTTTACCAAATGGGTGCCTCGATCGGGACGAATGACGCGTCAAATTGTAGAACACAATGTTGGCATTTCTCTCCGGCGGATGAATGTGAAATGTCTGGACTTAATGCAGTTTCACTGGTGGGATTATCAAGACACGAACTATCTGGATGCGCTGAAACATTTGGCAGATCTCCAGAATCTAGGCAAGATTAAACATCTGGCTTTGACCAATTTTGATACAAAACATTTGGAGATCATTCTAGATAATAATATCCAGATTGTTTCTAATCAGGTGCAGTATTCGTTAGTCGATCGCCGTCCCCAGGTCCAAATGGTGCAGCTGTGTCAGGAACATGGCATTCAGCTCCTCACCTATGGCAGCTTGTGTGGAGGACTATTCTCAGAGCACTATCTGGGACAGTTAGAGCCTGGACGCTGGGATTTGGCTACGGTTTCGCTCAGAAAGTACAAGCAAATGGTGGATGCTTGGGGAGGCTGGAAGCTGTTTCAGCAGCTCCTAGAGGTGCTGGATACGATCGCCCGAAAGCATGGTGTTTCGATCGCTAACGTCGCGGTTCGGTCTGTGCTGGATCAGCCGATGGTAGCGGGGGCGATCGTGGGTGCAAGGCTAGGTCTTTCAGAGCATCTTCAGGATAATGCCAGGGTGTTTGATCTGAAGCTGGATCAGGACGACTACCTGCAAATTGAATCGGTAGTGAGCCGATCGCGCGATCTATATCAGCTCATAGGAGACTGTGGAGAGGAATACCGACGATAGATGAAACGGAGAGTATTCTCAAGAACAGCATCCGTAAAACTTCTTAATTCACACTTACCTAACAACCGATCGCAGCTTCTTCAACAAATCTAATAGGTAGATGCCTTGCGAATGCCATATAACGAAGATGTGCAAGAAGTTGACTTTCAAACTATCAGTGGTGTGCAAAATAGGTGCATGAGTTAGGTGCGTGAGTGTAGAACTTACCTAATTTCTAAGCGTTTGATTCCTGTCGTATGCCCCCGTGAATCCTCATGACAATTGCTCCCTCCAATGGCATGTTGGCAACTCTGACTCAGGCAAACCGTAGGGGAGATCTGACGAACCGAGTTCGCGACTTGCCCGTGCCGCAGTTTGTCGATTTGTTAGATCAGATTACCCGCGAGTTTGAGCAATTCCTCCGGGCGATCGACATGATCAACAATGAAGCGCTGGAGACCATGCTGGAGCAGATTTTGGAGGCGTTCACGCTCAAAATTGGGCAAATTCTCCAAGCCGATCGCACCACCATTTATTTGGTAGATGAAGAAAAGGGGCAGCTTTGGGCAAAGGTCGCTCAAGACGAAAAGGGGCGATCGCTAGAAATTCATTTGCCCTTGACGGTCGGTATTGCTGGACAGGTTGCGGCTACGGGGCAATGTCTCAACATTACCGATGCCTATAGCCATCCTCTGTTTAATCGAGATGTCGATCAGCGCACAGGCTACCGGACACGAAACATTCTCTGTATGCCGATCTTCAGCACCAAAAATCATGTGGTTGCGGTCGTGCAGTTGCTTAACAAACAGGGCAGCGCACCTTTTGACGAAGGCGATGAGCAGCGATTTCGTGAATTTGCTGCCTCTATGGGCATCATTCTAGAAAGCTGCAACTCTTTCTATATGGCGGCTCGTAATCAGCGAGGGGTCACGGCTTTACTCAAGGCGACTGCTTCTCTGGGGCAAAGTCTGGATCTCGAAAAAACGTTGCATTCCGTTATGCACGAAGCCCAGCAGCTCATGGGAGCCGACCGCAGCACATTATTTCTCGTGGACGAAGATCGCCGTGAGCTGTGGTCAAAAGTGACGACGGCAGATGATCAATCCATTATGGAAATTCGGTTGCCGATCGATCGGGGTATCGTGGGCTATGTGGCTTCTACCAGGCAAAGCCTCAACATTACCGATGCCTACCAAGACCCCCGCTGGGACCCTAGTGTCGATCGGCTGACGGGTTACAGGACGCGCACGATTCTCTGTATCCCGGTTTACAACTCTGAAGGGACGCTAATTGGCGTGACTCAGCTCATCAACAAAAAGCAAGGCAGCTTTACCACCTCTGATGAGGAATTCATGCGCGCCTTTAACATTCAGGCGGGTATTGCCCTAGAAAACGCTCAGCTCTTTGAACATGTCTTGCTAGAGAAGCAGTACCAAAAAGATATTCTGCAAAGCCTTTCGGATGCGGTCATCTCGACCGATATGCAGGGCAGGATTGTCACCATCAACGATGCCGCTCTCAATCTGCTGGGCTGTGATTTGCCCGATCGCGCCAATTGCCATCAGATCAACACCTGTGCCGAAGATCTGAAGGGCTGTCTGGTGTGGAAAATCTTGCCGATCGACCAGCTGCAAACCTATCTAGAAGCCAGCCTCAGTACGGGCAAAAAGAACTACATTCCTGAACAAACGCTCACCATGGGCTTATGTGATTCAAAAGCCTGTACTCCGATGCGCAACATTGAGCGCAGCATTAATCTCACCGTCAACCCGTTGACCAATCCTGAAGGCAGCGTCCGGGGCGGCTTAATCGTGCTAGAAGACATTAGCCAGGAAAAGCGCATGAAGACAACCCTATATCGCTACATGAATCCCGGCGTTGCCGAGCGGGTCATGGCGTTAGGTGATGAGGCGCTGATGGAGGGCGAGCGGAAGGAAGTCACCATTCTGTTCTCGGATATTCGCGGTTACACCTCGCTAACTGAAGAAATGGAAGCTTCAGAGGTCGTGTCGTTGCTGAATCACTATTTCGGCACCATGGTAGAGGCGGTGTTTAACCATGAAGGCACTTTGGATAAATTCATGGGCGATGCCCTGATGGCGGTATTTGGTACACCCCTGCCATTAGAAAATCATGCCTGGATGGCAGTTCAGTCGGCGTTAGATATGCGACAACGCCTTGCCCACTTTAATCAAGAGCGTCAGCTTGCCGCTCTGCCTTCCATCCGGATTGGCGTTGGCTTAAGCTCTGGAGCCGTGGTGTCCGGCAACATTGGCTCTCAAAAGCGAATGGACTACACCGTCATCGGCAATGGCGTAGACATTAGCTCTCGACTAGAAGGAGCAACCAAAGAGTATGGCTGTGACATTATTCTCAGTGAGTTTACCTATGAGCTGTGCCAAGACAAAATTTGGGTACGTGAACTCGATCGCATCCGAGTCAAAGGCAAAAATAAGCCTGTGCGCATTTATGAGCTGATTGGCGATCGCGCCATCCCCCTACCGTCTGCCACTCAAGATTTTCTCGATCTCTACCAAGCTGGACGCGATGCCTACACTGCCAGAGACTTCCAGCGCGCTATCCGTCACTTCGAGCAGGCGCAAAGAATTCGAGCAGGCGACAAGGCGGTCGCTATGCAGATCGATCGAGCTAAGCAATACGCTCAACAGTCGCCATCGGAATCCTGGGATGGGGTATACACCATGCTGACTAAATGAGATTTTGACGAGGTGTATTCTAAAAATCGTCCAGATGTCATACTGACTCCCAAGGTTAGTAAAAGAGAGGTAATTACCTATGGGAAAAGGGAGGCTAGAGGCATTCAGCGATGGTGTGATTGCCATTATTATCACTATTATGGTGTTAGAGATGAAGGTGCCCCATGGCGCTGATTGGGCTGCATTACGTCCTTTAACTCCAGTATTTCTAAGCTACGTCCTTAGCTTTGTCTATCTAGGCATCTACTGGAATAACCACCACCATTTGTTACAGGCAGTCCAGCACGTCAATGGGCCTATCCTTTGGGCAAACCTACACCTATTGTTTTGGCTGTCTCTGTTCCCTTTTGCCACAGGTTGGATGGGCGAAAACCATTTTGCCGCCCTGCCCGTGGCTCTATATGGCGTGATTCTATTTCTAGCTGCGCTCGCCTATTTCATCCTTACCCGTGTCTTAGTGGCTCACCATGGGCAAGATTCGGCTTTAGCAACAGCGATCGGTCGAGACTCAAAAGGCAAAATATCGATGGTTGTCTATGCCGTCGCTATTCCCTTGGCTTTTGTAAACTCAGGACTTGCCTGTGCGCTGTATATTCTCGTGGCCGCTATCTGGCTCATTCCTGACCGCCGAATCGAAAAAACACTGATTTCATGAAGGGCTTGAGGGAACGCGCGATCGTCCTTAGCTTTGCCCTGCTTCATTCTTCGATAGGCAATCGGCTGCAAAAAAAGCCCAATGTTTCTAAGAGGCATCGGGCTTTTCTAACTAGCTACAGCTATGGTTTTCTAAGCGCTAGCGAACGACCAAAGTGTATTGTCCATTCCCCGTGTTATCGAAGGTGTTGGCGATCACTCGGTAGGTTCCCGTCGCGGGAAGCGTCAGGGTTAGAGATGAATTGGTATTGCTGGTAGAAACATCGTCATTTTGTCCCAACAGCTGCTCGTTGCTATCTAGCACCATCAGATAAGTATCGAAGTCTGAGCTTTCGAGCGAAACGGTGATGGTTTGCCCTGCGTTACCCTGAAAGGTGTGTTCGCGGTAAAAGCTGCCATCTGATTCCAATACAGGTGCGCCAGGCCCTAGGTTTCCCTGCTGTTGCAGCAAAGCCCTGCCCTCTTGCGCGCTGCCCTGTCGAGGACTGTTGGGCTGAGGGCTGTTGGGCTGAGGACTGTTGGGCTGTGGCTGAGTGTTGGGTCGGGTGCTAGGCGATTGAGAACCTGAGTTAGCAGCTATGCGTAAACTGTAGCTTCCCGTTTGTCCTGAGCCGTAGGAGTTTGCCAGAATGGTATAGGTTCCGTCAGCAGGTAGAGCCACCTCTAGCTTAGAGTTTGAACCACCGCCGCTATCATCATCTTGAGCAATATCCGTGCCGTCAGATGAGAGCAATATTAGATAAGAGTCAAGGTCACTACTAGACATCTCCACCACGATGCTCTGTCCAGCTCTACCTTCAAAGGTATAGGCGTTGTAGTAGCTATTGTCTGACGAGAGCGTTCCACTGGCGCGATCGAGTTTCCCCTGTATCGAACTATTCAAGGTGATTTTTTCCGCTCTTTGCCCACCGCCCAACATTGGCGACTGCTGAGCCACTCTGGAGGCGCGTCCTTCACGAACCGCCACTAGAAAAGGCTGAACGCGATCGATAGAGATAGCAAAGCCAATACCAATATTGCCGGATCGCTCTCCGGGTGAGAAGATGGCGCTATTCACGCCCACGATGTCTCCTTGGCTATTTAAGAGCGGCCCCCCAGAGTTGCCAGGATTGATGGCAGCATCGGTTTGAAGCAATCCACGATCGCGGTCAATCCGGCTGACGATTCCAGTGGTGAAAGTGCCCTGAAACTGTCCAAATGGGTTGCCAATAGCAAAAGCACGTTGCCCGACTTGAGCAGCATTTGGAGAGGCTAGCCGCAATGTCGGCAAGTTATTTTGTCCGCGAATTTTGATAGCTGCCAAATCTAGCCCTGCGTCACCAAACGCAACCACATCCGCATCAAAAGAGCGCCCGTCTGCCAGCGTCACTTTCACTGTTTCAGATCCAGCGACTACGTGCGCATTGGTCAGTACCAAGCCATCTGGGGAGATAATACTACCGCTGCCTGTCCCTTTCCCCGCATCGATTGAGACAACGGCAGGGCTTGCAGCTTTGTAGACACGAACATTCACATCATCTTCAGCTTCTTCTTGTGCTGAAACTCGGTGCGTGTTCTGCCCAAACTGGTTCAAGCTCAATAGTTCAACAGATGAAACTGCGTTCAGGAAATTAAGACCCACTGCGGTTCCGACAACAGCGAATCCTGACGTTGCGAGACGGAAAAACTTGCTCTTCATGCTTGGCTTTTAAGTGAGTGGGCGAGTTAGAGGAGTGGGCAAACGAGTAACTATTGAGATAAAGCAGATGTTGGGGCTTAAAGAAGAATTCAAAAGATGATTAGATCATTTGAAGATGTCAATAAAGACCGTGGATAAAAGTTGGCAAAAAATAGAAAACAGTCCGTGGCTTTTTGCTAAGGCTTTACATTTTTCACCCTGCTTCTTTATCTATCCGGGATAAACATAGACTGATGTATTTTGGGATACTAAAGCTTCTGAGTACTCAAGGCTGGGAAGGAACCTGACGTGAGGATAGACTCCTATGAAGTTAGATTCCTACCTATTGGCTGCGGATTGAAGATACAGGTCAATGCCCTGCTTTATTGCTATCTTTTTTCCAAGTAACGATCAGCGCTATAACCCTGTTCAGAGGGTCTTAACCTAATTAGGTATCTTCAACATTCATGTAGAGTACCCATCTAATGACTTCAAATCTCAGCTTAACGCTGAAAAACTTAAATAATAGAAGATTAGACGCACGGAATAATGGCTCTGTGAGATTTACGATCGCCCAGCAATTTCGGTTTCAGACACTTTACAGACTTGCTAAAGAAATTATAAAAAATGAAGACTGTCCGCACAGTCTTCATAAGTATTAACTTGCGGTTGGCTGTTTAACTATGCCGACCGATTAAATCAGCAGGCACTTGAGCCAAGGATAATTTTTTGTGTGAGAGGGGCGCGCTCTGCCCCCTTGTACAAAATATTCATCCTGGAGACAGCAACGCCAATCAGCGAAAGAGTAGACAGATCAAATCAGAACAACAGAAACGCGATCGCAGTAAAAAATACAATTAGACGTTCATACCGGATCTTCACCAGGATAATCAATCGGCTGATAGTCTACGTAATTAGGATCGTCGTTTCTATTGCGGGAAGAGCCTTGAGGTGGACGCTGACGAGGTGAGCGGGAGACTCGATCCTCTCTTACTCCGGGACGAGAAGCGCTGCGGCTATCTCCCCAACCTGAAGAGCGATCGTCTTGATAATCGTCGTCCCAAACGCTGCGATTCTCAGAGCGATCGGGTGCTGCCGGACGTGAAGCACGGGGGCGGCGCGGGCGATCGGCACCGTTTAATCCAGGGCGATCGGTGTTGCGGCTACTAGAAGGACGACGACGAAATTCGCCATCAGAGGTGCTGTACCCATCCACATCGTCGGAGCGACCGTCTCTGGAGCCACGGATTCGTCTGGTCACCGTGCGGTTGTTGTCTATCGGCGTGAGGTCATCTAACTCGGCTCTGTAGACGCGGCTAACGGGGCGATCGTCGTCAACAATGGGGGTGCTGCGTTTGGCTTGTTCGGTAGCAATGCCTCTCAGTCGAATGGCTTCAACTGCAAACCAGGCAGCGGCTCCTGCCAGCATAAACTGCCCAAATTGCAAAACAATATCCTGCCGCCAGCTATTGAAAAATAGAATTCCGCCACAGCCTACGGCAATGACCGCCAGGGCAATGTCTTGATCTCTCGCGAGTGCAGGTCGAAACGTTCGCAAAAAATAGAGCGCGACACCTCCCAAAGCAAGCGCAATGCCAACTAGGCTGCCTACGCCGAATCCAATATTTACCATTTCATCCTCTCTATTGGTCTATCCCGTGATCTGTCCCGCTAATTCTGTCTCTATGTTAGCGATTCTAAGCCCGCAATCTACCGAATGCCCTACAAAGGCTGAAGATTCTACTCTAAGTTAGGCTCTGGATTAGAAAGCCTTTGGTTAAAAGCTCACTAGATTAAAGGCTCACACTGCAACTTCATAAAAAACTTCGGCAATTCAGACATCCGCCGTTTTTTAAAACCGACATCTATCTCCTTGCCGAAGGCTCGGATTCAAAATTTCTGAAGAGCATTTAATCTCTGAAGAGCATTTGTTCAGGTGCGGAAGGTGAGCAACTGCGTAAACGAGCCATAGATGAGACGGTCTCATCCTAGCTTTGCTTAGTCAAATCGCCATCCGAAAAATCTAGGAGCGTTGAATTTTATCTTTTTGGCTGATGAAAACTAGCGCTACTGTGATGGGAATCACAATTACGACTACGCCTGCCAAGATGCTGTAAAGGAAATTCGCTAAAGAGGGTGTCATGGGGTTTTATCCTTAAAAAGGAGCTGGAGACAACTTTTTGTTACTGATAATCTTATCAAAAAACGAGCTAATGCCCCTGATTCTCAGACCTGGGAATGCAGACGTTTCTCTGGATTGAGCGGCACCTGAAAACGCTAAGATATGAATGAATTGTTTACAAAATTGTTGTAAAAATTAATTTGCTGAAGCCACAATCCCATGACTTCAGCACAAAATCTAAAATCTTGAAGCATTTCCTTAACTCTTTATGACTGCCGCCGCGATCGCCAACCTAATCCTCTCCCTCCTGCTGGGATTAATGGTTTTGCTCTTTATCTTCCGCATCATCTTGACTTGGTATCCCCAAATTGACCTAACTCGGATGCCTTACAAATTGGTGGCTGCACCGACTGAACCCTTGCTTAGCCCTATTAGAAAGCTAGTGCCTCCAGTAGGCGGCGTAGATGTAACGCCAATTATTTGGGTCGGGATTTTTAGCTTGATTAGAGAAATTCTTCTGGGTCAACAAGGTCTGCTGACGATGATGAACTTTTAGGCAAGCCCGTAGACTCAAGTAGATCGCAAATCAGGGTTTTGTGGCGCGCTCAGCGCGCCACAAAACCCTAAAGGCTAGGAGGACTTTGCGATTTACTGAGGCTACAAAGCTGAGAACCGAGCGATCGCTCGATCAACCACGCCCCGAAATCTGCCCTTTTTAATAACGGGCTGCGTTACGGACTGAGCTGAAGGCTTGGCTTCATTCAAATATCGATAATGCTCCCAGATATCCCAATAGGGGCATCCGGGCTGAATTTTGATGCCCGCCCAGTGAAGATAGTGCAAAGGTTGAGCGACTTTGGTATCGAGGAGGCGATCGCCCTCTCGCACAAAGTGGGAGCTACCCGCCCAGTTGCCGGGAGCTTTCTGAGTCTGACGGGCGATATTGTGGCGCTTGGCAAGACGCTTCAGCACCATGTAATTAATGATGGGCTGGTCAGAGGTTTTTTGAGAGAAGTCAAAATATTCTGGGTGAGCGGCACATTCGGCAAATGTGGCATACAGATCGGCTTCAGTGATTGACCCTTTTTTAGAACCCCAAAAGCCGCCATTAAAAATTTCCTGACACTCAGCTTTTGTAAACACCTGGTCTTCTAAAACTTTGGGTGTGAAGACGTTGGCAATGCCGCCTGCGTACTGGTAGTCATTGCAGATAAAGTCAGCTTCGGCTAACGGGTTAAGGCGATCGCTAATTTTCTCAAACACGACAATATCAGTGTCGATGTAGAGAAATTCATCAAACTCGCCAAACCAGCAGGCTTGCTTACGAAATTGATTGGGACGGGCAAAAAAACGATCGCCAAAGATTTCATGAAGCCGTTGGGAAAGACGATCGATAAACGCTAAATCCTTATGAACCTGCACACTAAATCTTTTAGCTAGGACATCGGCTACAAGCTGATAGTTTTCATCATAAGGAATGAGTACGATGGGTGTCTCAGGGTCATAGTGTCGAATACTGTTGAGGAGAGCGATCGCATGATCAAGAACGCGATCGTTTGCCGTAATGTAAATGCCTCGTTTCATAGCTTGCAATCTTTATAGAAGTGAGTAAGTAGAAGTGAGTAAATAGAAGGAAGTAAGCGAACATTATCGAGTTAGCTTTAGCTTTTTCAGAATACGTTCTGGCATTCTGGCAGGGGCATCATAAGACATAGATTGACCTGTGAACATAGGTCGGTTTTCAGGTTCAGATAAATAGCGATAGTGGAGGAAGAGATCGCGATAGGGGAAGTCAATATTTTCGCCTTGACAAACACGATTGAAGAGGCTGGATGATAACCCGATGTAATGTAGATAGGTGAGTTGATTACCGCGATCGTACAGGAGGTTATCCTGAACTTTGAATCCTGGAGATGTGACACAGCATCCGGTTCTTTGCTCTGGCGGCAGTTCTAAGCCAAAGTTATAGGTAGATAAATTAGACTTCATCACCATATAATTTAATATTGTTTGGTCAGGAGCCATGGGATAGAGAATTTCTGCATCTCCTGTCTCAAGTTGTAATATCAACTCATTCTGCTGCTCTGCACTGAAAATCCCCTGCCGCGAGGCGTAAAGTCCGGAGCAGAAAATATTAGTAAGCTGTGCATCTGAAAAAACTTGAGCTAAGTGAGATGTTCGGGTATAGACATGACTCAAATCTTTGAATTGAAAGTCGTAAACCACCCAATCTTGTTGATCTAACTGATTAAAGATGAAATCTACAGAATTGAGTAGAATTGTGTCGGCATCCAGATAAAGGAAGCGATCGAACGGAGCATCAAATGCACAAAATCGCCGATGAGTTCCGACTCGATAATAGAAATTTAGATCGTTATTCTTCCAATACCGTCGAGCGGTAGGATGTGTATCCCAAACCTTTCTAGAAAAGCGATCCCAATGTTGAATTGAAGCTAAATTGGAGTAGAGTTGAACGTTAGGGCGCTTGGCAATTTCTGCGGCAATTTTGCTCGTATTGTCGTCATAGGGATAGACGCAGACAGGTATATCTTTCATGAAGACCTCAATACTATTGAGCAGGGCAACAAGCTGGTGATAAACCTGATCGTTTGCTAGAGTACAGATGCCATTCATAGTCTGGTTTTAGTTAGGAAAAGGGCGCCGATATTCCTGTAATGATTTTTATTGGGCGGGCTATTAGGAAAAAGACTCAACGAATTCGGCAAGCCAGTTTAAAAGATTGAGCTTATGCAAAATAATTTGACGAGCTTCAGCGATCGCCTCCTTTCTCTCATGCCAAGCTTCTGGCGTAGCGATAACTTCTTGAATATAGGCAATGCCCTTCTCGTCTAGGCTAGGCAATCGAAGGAAACTCTCAGGCGGCAAAAGTTGGTCTGCTGCGGAGCCACCGTAATAGATGGGTAAACACCAGGCTAATAGAGAATCCCACAATTTTTCGCTGACGTACCAGGCATTATCGGCATAGTTTTCGATCGCCAAATTGTAGTAGTAAGGAGCCATACTATGCCATTTATTTTTTATTTCTCCCTGGCTTTGAATATTTTGAGGGAGGTTACGACCATAAATATCGAGGCTGAGATGAGTTTGCTGAAGCTGTTGCAAAAACGTGAGACGCTGACGATGATTTGCCGTGCGGCTAATGCCTGAAGTAATCCAGCTACAGGAGCTAACTTTTTCTGGAATAGGCATCTGGTTGAGTTCACGAAATGAGTTGGCGTGGTACCAGATAGCAGGCATATAAGCAGGTGTGGGTGCTGAATCATCAGGACCTGCAATATAGCCGCAGTAGTCCTTTGCTATTGCGTAATTTAGATCATTTTGGTGTTGAACTTCTGTCAGCGGCGGCTCTCGCATCAAATAAATAATGTTCTCTTTGGGAACGCCCCGAAGTTCAGCTTGTGTCAGGGAATATTTAGTTGATTGCGATCTTTGAAAACGCGATCGCCAGGAGCTTTTCGGCGCTATCTGTTGATGAAAATCATACTGATACAGCAGTAAATAATCTGGCTGTGGAGCATTTTTAAGCATTTGAATATTTTCCCAAATGCCAAAGGCATGGGGAGTCTGCTGCCATAGCCAATCGCTTTGCGTCAGACCCTGATACGAGGTGATCATGCCGATTGTTGCTTTGCCCATGAAACCTCTGAGCGCTGTGTGCGCATTACTTGCGACCGTCTGTTGGCGGTGAGCTTGAGTCTAGAGTGCCCGAAAATTGGGAGAAGCACACGGTGTCGAGTTATTTCAACCGAAATGGTGAAAATCAGGCTGTTGAATCAGAATCAGGCTAATAACTTAGGCTTTCCATAGCATTGCTGAGTGGGCATTTCGTGGAGCGAAAAGTTAGACTGTCCAGAAGGACTCCACCAGGATTCGTTACAAAAAGCACCAATTCGCCCAGGTTTCTCAATTAGTATGAAGCTCTAATTCTCACCATTTACTGATACCTATGGCGTCCGCCGATCTGTGTAGTTTACCTAGGGTTGACAGAACACATGTTGAAAAATCAACTAGTCAAAGGGTTAATCGTTGCTTCGGGAACGCTTTTGATTACTGTCATTCTCAACTGGTTCAATTACACGGTTTTTCTAGGGTTATTTGCAGGGTTTCTAGGTTGGTGTGCCTGGGAGCAAACCGAAACAGCCCATCAATTGATTCAGAAGACGCAGCTTGAAAGCCAGCTTCAGGGGCAAATGCGAACTGAAGCCGCTCTGCTTCAGAATGAGCTAAAGGAGGTCAAGGTTCGATCGCAGGTCTTCTCGGAGCAGTTGAAGGTTGAGATTGACAGTAAGACCGAAGCTGAGGCAAGACTTTATGAGCTAGTGGGGCAGCTTCAAACCCATCAGGTTGCCCATAAAGACTATCAAGCAAAAATTAGCAAACTAGAGCGAGAACTGGCTAAAAAGCAGGGATTGCAGCAAGAGCTTGCCAATCGAGATGAATACATTGGTCTAATGCAGGATGCGATCGATGAAGAGCAAAACAAGCGCCAAGTATCTGAAAGTTTGGTAGAAAAATACTCCAATCAGGTTCAGGCTTTGGGCGCTGAAAACATTGCCTTAAAGGAGAGTCTAAGTCAAGCCAACCGTAAGCTAGGGGCTATCAAAGTAGACCACGCGCAGCCTGACAGTGAGCTTGAGAAAACAAGCGGTAGCTATGGATTAAAGATTGAATATCTGGGAGATCTGGAAGATTTGCCCGATCGCGAATACAAAAAGGTAATGGGCAAGATTTTTGCATTGCAGACGGAGCCAAGACCGCGCGATTGTGATTATCTAAGAAAGTTTATTTCTCGGCACGGCAAAATTTACCGCATCCGCACGGGTGACTATCGCATCTGTTACGTGATTGAAGAATCGCCTGTCAAACAAATTCGGGTGCTGATGGTGGACAACCGCAATGAGCGGATATACGACGATCGTCTGGGTAGTCGGCTGAGCTAAAGGCTTAAGCGCTGAGCCGAAAGCTTAAAGACGCTAACGATTCAAGCGTCGCTGTTCTCCTTTGTAGCGAATGTACTCAGAAGTCAAAGCCAGAAGTGCAGAAGCCAGAATAAGCACAACGCTGAGGGCATTAATGTCGGGCGAGATGCCAGTTTTGACGCGGCTATAAATCAGCATGGGTAGGGTGTTGACTCCGTTACCCGCCGTAAACCCAGAAATTAGCAGATCGTCCATGCTCAGGATGAAAGCCAGCAGGCACCCTGAGAGAATTGCCGGGATCAGCTCTGGTAGAAGAACTTTGATGAAAGCCTGCAAAGGCGTTGCTCCCAAATCCAACGCCGCCTCCTCTAAATGCGGATCGAGACTGGTGAGGCGGGTAGAAACAATGACCGCAATATAGGCTAAACAGAAAACAACGTGAGCCAGGATGACTGTGCCAAGGCTGAGGGAGGGCAGCGGCAAGCTCAACAGACCCATTTTTGCCAAGAATGCGTTGAGGGATTGAACGATGGGAGTTAAAACCCCAAAGAGCGAACTGAAGAAAACCAGAGTAGCAACAGCGATCGCAATATCTGGAATAATGAGCGGCAAATAGCTGACGCCCTTATAGAGTCCTTTGCCTGGGAACCGAAATTTTGCCAGCCCTACCGCCATCATGGTTCCTAAAACGGCGGATATCCCTACGGCAGAGAAGGCTACTGTCAGGCTGTCTTTCAGGGCTTCAAAAATGCGAACATCGCTGAACAACCTCTGATACCACCGGAAGCTAAAGCCCTCCCACGCAGTGCTGAAACGAGAAGAATTGAGGCTGTAAATCGCCATAATCAAAATAGGCAGATACATAAACCCAAACATCAGCAGGGTAAACATTGACTGCCAGGAAATCTTCAAGCGGGGCTTAGGAATCGTGGAATTCATGGTCAATTTAGCTCGTTAGTCATAGGCTTGTTAATCAAGTTAGGGCGCTATCGCGATCGCCATATTTCAGCAGCAGCGCAATGGCAATACTGACGCCAGTAATCATTAAGATACTGAAGCTAGAACCCAGACCCCAGTTCCGGGTGGCACCGAGAAATTGGTTATAAATCAGCCGAGAAACCGTCATGCTAGAGGCTCCGCCCAGCAGTTCAGGCACCACAAACTCCCCCAGACTGGTAATGAACACCAGCAAGCCCCCTGCCGCAATTCCAGGCAGAGTTTGGGGCACCGTGACTTTCCAAAAGGTTTGCTGCGGGGTCGCCCCTAAATCCGATGCGGCTTCTAGCAGACGCTTATCCAGCTTTTCTAGCGAAGCGTAAAGAATCAGAACCATGTAGGGTAAAAAGCTATAGGCCATGCCGATGTAGACTGCTGGAGTTTGATTGAGCCACTCCTGATTGGGCAAATGCAGGGCACTCAGCAGGCTATTTAAGCTGCCGCTGGGTCTGAGAATTGTGATCCAGGCGTAGGCGCGCAGTAGAGAAGAAGTCCATAGGGGCAATACAAAAGCCACTAGAAGCAGATTGCGCCAGCGTGGGGGTGCCATAACTGCAATCCAGTAGGCCACAGGAAACCCCAGCAGCATACAGGTGACGGTACAGCCTACCGCAAACAGCACAGAGCGCCAGATCACCTGGAAATAGATAGGTCGAAAGATCTCTAGGTAGTTGCCAATGCCATAGCCACCAGTGGGCTGCCCTAACCGAAAGCCTGGAATGAAGCTGAGTTCTAGAATCAGCAGCGTTGGCGCTACAAGCAGCAGCAGCAACCACACGCCAGAGGGAACCAGCAGGACGATCGGTTCAATCAGCCGGGTCAGCTTATGCCATCCTCGCGGTGCGGTGGGCAACGGTTCGGCAAGGGTTGGGGAAGATGGCGTTGAGGTGGACATGGGCAAATCTTTGATGCAGAGAATTTCTGGGTGGCTGAGATATGGAGGTGATTGAGAGGTAAAGGTAGTTGAGATACGGAGGCGATTAACTGCTAGTTAAGCGCGTCCAATACTGGTCGTAGACCTCTGTAATTCTTGCCGGAACCGGAGCCACGCCTTCACACTTCGAGAGCATGGCTTCTGTGGGAAAAAGGCGATCGTCTTTCTGAGTTTCTGGGGATAGCAAGTCAAAAGCCGCTTGGTTGGCAGTGGCGGTTCCCAAACGCTCAACCAATCCGGCAGCAACATCCGGTTGCAGCAGATAGTTCATCCAGGCATAGGCGGCATCCGGGTTAGGAGCCGATTTGGGGATAACCATCGTGTCTGTCCAGACTGAGCTACCCGTTTTAGGGACAATGTATTTCAGGTTGGGCTTTTCTTTGATCAGAGCGATCGCATCCTGCGAATACACCATAGATATGGTAATGTCGCCGCTTGCCAGCTGATCTTCCCATCCAGTAGTCAAAAAAGAGGCGATCGTCGGCTTAATCTGCACCAGCTTGCTATAGGCTTTCTTAATTTGGTCTGGATTGGTGGTGTTGTAGGAGTAGCCGAGAGTGCGCAGCGTTGCGCCCATGACCTCCCGAACATCTTCAATCAGCGTGACTTGCCGCGTCAACGATTTGCGGTTGTCCCAAATATAGCTCCAGCCATCGATTTCTTTGCCGACCTTTTGCGGGTCATAGATCAGCCCAGTTGTACCCCAAACGGCCGGAATGCTGTGGGCGTTGCCGCGATCGTAGACAGGATTTTGCCATTTGGGTTTCAGTGTATCCAAACCCTGAAGACGGGAATGATCGAGCGGAGTTAGCATCCCAGATTCTCTCATCTCAATCACCGTGTAGTCTGATGGATAAATGATGCTGTAGGCGCTACCCCCGCCCGCCTGCATCTTTGCCATCATAATTTCGTTAGAGGCAAACGGGTCAGCGACTACCTGAATCCCCGTTTTTTCCTGAAAACCCTTAATTAATTCATCGTCGGTGTAGTTTGCCCAAGTGTAGATGTAGAGTTTCCCAGACGCGCTGGTCGCACTATCCGTTGGGCTACCAGTAGGGCTAGAGCCAGTATTGGCGTTAGACAGGTTTCGCGCACAGTTGGAAAGAGCTAACCCTGAAGCGATCGCCGCCGAAGTTTTCAAAAATCGCCGTCTTGTGGGAGAAAATCGGGGTAGTGGTAGATGAGCAGATTTCCGGTCAAATCTGTTTTGCTGATTGCTCGACATATGTTACTCCTGTGGGGCGAGAGCCAGACAATCTTCGGCAGCCCAGTAGACATAGACTGAGGTGCCCAAATCCATCAAACTAGAGCGGTTGGGTTGCAGCACCGTGATGCGATCGCCCGTCTCTAAATCAACCTGATAGCTGATATGAGTACCCAGATACATTACATGCTTGAGCTTGCCCTCATAGCAGTTTATCGAGTCAGCCGGAGCGCTAAGCCCACAGTGAACCTTTTCGGGGCGAATGCTAATAAATGCTTCTGAAGCATCAGAATTTGGGGACTCAGCCTCTGAAGCATTCGAGCCATTCCAGTGGGTCTTTGGCTTTGCTAGAATACGCAAGCCGCTGTCTGTGACAATCTGTAGGGTTTCGGCGTGGATGGATTCGATCCGCCCTTTCAGTAAGTTGGTGTCGCCAATAAAATCGGCTACGAATGCGGTCTGAGGATGCTCATAGATTTCGCTAGGCGTACCAATTTGCTCAATCTTGCCATTGTTCATAACGGCGATGCGATCGGACAAGCTCAAAGCCTCCTCTTGATCATGCGTCACCATCACAAAAGTCAGCCCTAACTCGCGATGCAGGTGAGATAGCTCGGTCTGCATTTCTTTGCGGAGCTTCAAATCTAGCGCCCCCAGCGGCTCATCTAGGAGCAGCACTGTCGGGTGATTCACCAAAGCTCTCGCTAGCGCCACCCGCTGCTGCTGTCCGCCCGAAAGCTGTGCCGGAAACCGACGGGCAAAATCGCTCATCTTCACCAGCCGCAGCGCATCGCCAACCCGTTCTCGGAGTTCTGCATTGCCGCAGCTTTTCAGCCGCAGACTGAACGCTACATTGTCCCAGACCGTCAAATGCCCAAACAGCGCATAGCTCTGAAATACCGTGTTGACCGGGCGTTTGTAGGGCGGTACCCCCACCATTGACTTACCGCGAATCATGACTTCGCCACCCGATGGATCTTCAAATCCAGCAATCATCCGTAGCGTCGTAGTTTTGCCGCAGCCTGACGGCCCCAAGATACTGAAAAACTCCCCCTGGTGAATGTCCAGGTCAATCCCCCGAACGGCAGTTTCACCGTTATAGACTTTAAAAACCTTGCGGAGTTCTACATCCAGCCGGGTATCTGTTTTAGAGACGCTCTGATCTCGTGTGGCGGTCTGTGACATAGTTGGCAAATTTCCCTACGTTTCTACAAGCAAGCCTAAGAGATAACCATTACAGAGAGGGCAATGAAAACAGGTTAGTTGTGGTCAATCTTAAATTACTCCAACCTTAAATATCCCAAATATTCGGGTCTAAACGCACATTTAGCTGATTTAGTTTGAGGCGATCGCCCCTTTTTACGCTCTTTTTCATCCCCAAACTATGGGCAAGAAGGCTAAATAGGTTTGAGAAGAGTAAACTGATGAAGAATCTCGCGATCGTCAACTGGGCTTTGCTATGGCTCTCACCCAAAATTCTCCCCTCTCCCATTCTCCGCGCTCGCAACAGTCTAACCGTACCGTCGGGCGACAATATCAGTCTCTCATTGTCATGCTGGTGATTACGGTAGCGCTGTTGGGGGGGATCGGCAGCCGTTTAGCCTATCTTCAGCTTGTGCAGGGCGATCGCAATCGGCAGTTGGCAGAAAATAATCGCATTCGGCTCATCCCACGTCAGCCAGAGCGGGGCAAAATTCTCGATCGCAAGGGCAAAATTTTGGCGGGTAGCCGGATTTCCTACGCCGTGTTTCTCTGGCCGATCGCCAACTCCGAAAAAGAGTGGACAACAATTTTGCCTCGCCTTGCCGATGTGCTGAATATTCCCCTCAAAGACGTAGAAGATCGTCTGGATCAGGCAGGCTATAGTTCGCCTGAGCTGCTCCGCATCGCCAGAGGGCTGAGTCCGGCACAGGTAACCGCGCTAGCAGAATTTAGCCAGGAGCTAAAGGGCGTTCAGGTCGAAGCCGAGGCTGTGCGCAACTATCCCTATGGCGACTTGGCAGCGCATGTCTTGGGCTACACGGGCGAAATGAATGACGAAGAGCTGAAGGCTCGACAAAAGCAGGGCTATCGGCTGGGAGATGTAATTGGTCAGATGGGAGTGGAATCTGCCTTTGAAAGTCAGTTACGAGGCGAGTGGGGCGGACAGCAGGTCGAGATCGATCGCTCTCAGCGGGTAATTCGGGTGCTGGGTGAAAAGACAGCCCGTGCTGGGAATGACGTGCAGCTCACCTTAGATTTGGATGTGCAGCGGGCAGCAGAACGGGCGTTGGGTAACCGGAAAGGGGCGATCGTTGCCATCGATCCTCGCAATGGTGCGGTGTTAGCTATGGTGAGCCGTCCGGCATTTGATCCCAACCTATTCTCGACTTACATCACCGATGCCCAATGGCAGCGGCTGCAAAGCCAGGAGTTTCCCTTCGTCAATCGCGCTCTCCAGGGCTATCCTCCTGCTAGCACCTTCAAAATCGTCACGACTACGGCAGGGATAGAATCAGGCAGGTTTTCTCCAGACACGGTGCTCAGCACTTTTCCCTACCTGGAGGTTGGGGGCATTCAATTTTGGGACTGGAATCGAGAGGGATTTGGCCCCTTAGACTTTCCAGGCGCCATGGCCTGGAGTAGCGACACTTTCTTTTATCAAATTGCGCTAGGCATGGGTGAACAGCCTCTGATCCAGTGGACGCGCAAATATGGATTTGGTCAAAAGACGGGTATTGAATTGGCGGGTGAAGAAACCTCTGGACTGGTGCCCGACGAGAGTTGGAAACAGAAAGAGTTAAAGGAACCTTGGTACGCGGGAGATACAGTCAATATGTCTATTGGGCAGGGCTATCTCCAAACGTCGCCTTTGCAGGTTGCCGTGATGTTTTCAGTGCCAGCAAACGGTGGCTATCGCGTCAAGCCTCATCTGCTGCTGGATAACCAAGATGCGCGCAACTGGCGGGAATCGCTGAATCTACAGCCTGTAACAATGTCTATTTTGCAAGAAGGTCTGCGGGACGTCGTTGCGGGTGGCACAGGTCAGGCAGTCAATGTTTCCAACTTGCCTTCTATCTCTGGCAAGAGCGGCACGGCAGAAGATCCGCCGCGTGAGTCTCACGTCTGGTTTGGAGCTTATGGCCCTTCCGAGAAACCTGAAATTGTGGTTGTGGCGTTTGGCGAAAATTCGGGGGGAGGCGGTGGCGCAGTCGCAGCTCCTATGGTGCGACAGGTCTTAGAGGCATATTTTAATGGCACTCAGCCTAAAGGCGTAGCACAGCCGGAGAACGTGAACAGCGACTAAGCCTCTCCTAGCAGGGATGCCTTAACCTTGCGATTCCTAATCGGTATTGCTTAATCGGGCTATGAAATTTATTTTGGGAGATGCGCGGAGCGCATCTCCCAAAATAAATTTCATAGCCCGATTAAGCAACGTCTCCTAATCTTGTGTTTCCTGGGTTTGCGTTTGGATCACGGCACTCCAGTCATCATTTTGCACCGCAGCCTCTAGATTTTGCTGTCGCACGTCAATGGCTTCAGGATGCGCTTCTGGTCTACTTAAAGTGTCGTCTGCCATAGCTTTACGCAGTTTCAGCTTCTTTTCTTCGTAGGCGTTGCGCTCTGCCTCAGACATGGCTGCTTTTGCCACTTCGCCACCGTTAGCCCAGCGATCGCCTTCCGCTCCGTTGCCCGGAGGCAGGGTGTCTAGCTGGGCAATCCAGGCGTCTCTCAGGGCTTCCATTTCGGTGCGTTTAGGAAACTTAAACGCCTCGACTCGAACAAATGCACAAGTCTCGCCATTTTGCGCCAAATGCCCGTTGAGGGACAGCAGCACGTTACGGGAATAGCCAATGTACTGCGTTTGCTGCTGGCTGTCTAAAACCGCATAAACTCCCGCAACTTTTGCATTCGTAGCGCGATCGCACCACGAATGCAAAGACTCGATCGCGCTGCCGTTGCCAGTGTCGATCGCGCCTGCCTGCTCTGCTGCTCCATGCTCGTCTTCGGAGCTGTAGAGAAAATCGTGTAAACCGCGATGCTCAGCAGGCACATTCTGATGCTCGACCTGCGGGAGGTCAGCTTGCTGCTCAGGGCGCGGCGCGATCGCTCTATCTTTGTCGGTTGCCATGCGATACCCTTGCTATTCCAAACTCAAATCTGACCTTCTCAGTCTAGCGCTGACCGAGATACTCTCCTGCCATTGACATCGCATCGGCAATATCCACATCACCATCGCCGTCAGCATCCAAAAATGAGTTGAGAACAGGGTTGCCGCCGGGAGCCTGCCCTATCTGTCCTGCTTGCGGCTGACTGGCTCCTGCTTGCGGCTGACTGGCTCCTGACTTGAGCAAATTCAGCACGACTGGAATCAGCATTGGCAGCATTCCCAAAATGGCATCGGCGCTAATCCCGGTGCGCTGAGAGATTGCCTGAGCGACCTGCTGCTGCTGAGTGGGATTGAATATCGCACCTAGGGCAGCCGTGCTGGGGCTGGTGCCGCCAAATTGATTGACGATCGCCTCTGCCTGTCCGCGTCCGCCTGTAGCCGTCTGCTGCTGTAATGCCGATCGCACATAGCCGCCCAGCATCGACAGGACATCGTTTGATGCAGCGGGCTGAATTCCCTGAGCGCTGGCGGTCTGCTGCACCGTATTCAAAATGGCGCTGAGCTGGTCAGGATTTGCCTGCTGGTTGGGATTGTCGATCGCTCCCAGAATTTGGTCAAAAAGCCCCATAATTTTCTGCCCTACTGAAACTTCAACGCCTGAAAAAACTTTAAATCCGCAGATTAGGCTTGGCAGAGACTCCGCCAAGCCTAATCAAGTGTGTTCTGAACCCGGTTCTGAACCCGGTTCTATGAACCCAGTGTCATGAACCCAGTGCTAACCGATCGTCACGCCGCTGGTATCAACTCCAGCCGCACCTTCAACACTAGATGCCACAGACACCGCTTTGTCTAGAATTGCCTGACTAGGCACTTTACCCTTCAGAACGACTTGACCGCTCAGTTGAGCGACCCAAAGCGTCTCAATATCATCTAGTTGAGCATCGTCATCAAAAGCGACTACGACGCGCTTAGCCAAACCGCTTTCATCAAATTCGCCATTCAAACCCACTTTTGCAGGAGGAATGCTCTCTCCAGTCGGAGTAGTTGCATTAGCAACAACTGGAGGGGTCGCGGGCTTCTTGAGTCCGGGGAAAATTCTGCTTAACCAACCCATATGTATCTCTCCAAAAATTTCAAATTGAGGCTTGCACCCATTGCAGGGGTTGACAACAGATTATGAGGCGATCGGCTTAATTTCTCAAGAAGGACAGGTTAAATTAAGATTCTGACGATCGCGCCTTTCAGAGTCATCTTCGCATTAAGAGCTAAGTTTGACGCTGAGTCATCCCTCTCAGGGCAGTAAAGCCGATCGACTACCTTAGATATTACATTCTTTGAAGTTTTCTCACCGTTTGCAGAAGTGTGTAAAACCACTGCTGTACACTGAGTTTCGAGTGGAGAACGTTATGACTCGGTCAAATCTGGGGATTGAGCGATCGCGCGATGACCTCATGGAGACCGTTAACATCACGACTCTTAACATCACTAGTTTGGAGCCGCTATATCAATGTCTCATTCAGTCAAAATCTACGACACCTGTATCGGATGCACCCAGTGTGTTCGAGCTTGTCCTACTGACGTTTTGGAGATGGTTCCCTGGGATGGCTGCAAGGCAGGTACGATCGCATCTTCACCTCGCACAGAAGACTGTGTTGGGTGCAAGCGCTGCGAAACTGCTTGTCCCACAGACTTCCTGAGCATCCGGGTTTATCTGGGCGCAGAAACCACTCGCAGTATGGGTCTAGCTTACTAGATACTATAAAACGCCTTTGCCTTTACATATTCTGCGTGTCTCTGTACGTGCGTTTTTCAATGCGTGCGTTTTTGGATGCGCCTTGATTTATCATCTACAGAGGGGTTCATCACCCTCTTTTTTTTGGGACTTCTTTTTTATATTCTCCCTTTTGTCATTGCTCTGCGTTTTATCCCTCTTTTGTCAATCCAGGATTTTTGAACAGATCTACGCCATTTCAGCCCACGAGAAATCAAGCTTTGACCCCAGTTTGACAAAAGAGGGTTATAGAGTAGCCACCTTGCTAAGGACATTTTGGTGGCGCGCGGAGCGCGCCACTAAAATGTCCTTACCCTAACCGCGCTGTCTACAGCTATACAGCAATTTTCAATTGTATAAACTCTGAAAAAAGAATCTACACCTAGCCGAGCGCAAAGCGCTGTAAGTTGATCTATGGCACTCGATTTTTGGACACGCACGAGCGGCACCTGGATCAATATTGCAACTATTTTGATAGGCACTGGGCTGGGGTTGATGTTGCGCGGACGGCTGCCCCTACGAATGCAAAAGGTCATCACTCAAGGTGTAGGGCTAATTGTGCTCTATGTCGGCATTAGTATGGCGGCAGAGCTAAGCCAGGTGACTGCAGGACAGGTGGCAGGGGTGATCGTGGGGCTGGTGGCGATCGTCATTGGGGGTTTGTTGGGCGAATACTGTGAAATTGAGGAACGGCTGACTGTATTGGGCGATTGGCTCAAGCACCGTTTTAAGGGCAAGGGCAGCTTTACGGAAGGGTTTGTTGCTGCCAGCCTCCTGTTCTGCATAGGGCCTATGGCGCTGCTGGGTAGCCTTAATAACGGGCTAACCGGAGACAACACCATTCTCACTCTCAAAGCCTCAATGGATGGACTGGCGGCGATCGCTCTCACCAGCAGCTATGGCATTGGTTCTGGCTTCTCGGTGCTGCCGATTTTGGTTTACCAGGGCGGTATGTCTTTGGCGGCAGGTTTTCTGGCTCAAGCCTTGCCTGATCCAGCTCATGCGCCCCAGGTTGTGCTGCTCACGGGAGTGGGAGGTCTGATGATTATGGGACTGGGTTTTAATCTGCTTCAGATGGGACAAATTCGAGTAGCGTCTTTTTTACCTGCGCTGCTGCTAACGCCGATTTTTTATGGAATTGCGGATTGGATGAGCAGATAGGATAGTATATTTGTACTTATAAGCTTCGCGCCAGAGGTCACATTCTATGAAATTTGCTTACACCATCCTTTATGTGAGTGATGTTGTTCGATCGGTTGCTTTCTACGAAAAGGCATTTGGCGTGACGCAACGGTTTATTGATGAAACCAAACAGTACGCTGAGATAGAGACTGGCGCAACGGCGTTGGCTTTTGCCAGCAATGATTTGGCAAAGTCCAACTTTCCTGAAGGATTCCAGGAAAATAGTTTGGCGGCTTCCCCCGCCGGGATTGAAATCGGTTTTGTGACAGAAGATGTGCCAGCTGCTTTTTTGCGGGCGGTCGAAGCTGGGGCGATCGCCCTTGCCCAGCCCAAAGTTAAACCTTGGGGGCAGACCGTTGCCTATGTGCGAGATTTGGATGGCATTCTCGTTGAGCTTTGTAGCCCCATCTAGTTCCAGTCGCTTCGAGGTGCTCAATCAGAAGCAGACGATTTTGCTTTTAGCTCTTTGCGTTTCAGCGCAATACCGCGTTGCGCCAGCACAGACAGCAGATGTTCCATGCTGACCTTGGGAGACTCGATCGCCGCTGCGTAAAGAATGGTATCTTGCGCGATCGCGCCAATCTCGCCGCCCGTGAGGGAAAGCTGTTGGGCTAAAGTCTGCCAGTCAATGTCTGTGGCGATCGGTACCTGGGGCGGAAAGGCGCGTTTCCAGAGCTGGAGGCGATCGCGTTCAGAGGGCAAGGGAAATGACAAAGTTTGGTCAATGTGCGATCGCCAATCTGCTGGAATAACGCAAGAAAGTGGCACACTCAGCAAAGTTAATGCAGGCTGATGATGGCGTTGGTTAAAGAACTGATGCAGTGCGGCTGAGTCTAATTTGCTCGATCGCCCTAGCCAGAGCTGAGCCGCATCTAGCAGGAGTACGATCGGGGCTTGGGTAGAAATATCCTGTAGAAGCTGAGGATAGTTCTCTGAGGGGACTTGCGCCAGGTTGACCTGAAATAGCGGCGTTTGCAGGGAGTGGGCAATGGCTTGAGCCGCGATCGTTTTGCCTGTCCCGGCAGATCCTGACAGCAGCAGCACAATGCCTGTAGACTGGGGTTGAAAGTGCCATAGTTTCTCAACCTGGGTATAGCCCTGCAAACGTTGCACCGAATATTGCAAAGTGTTCAATAGAGGCGTAGGCAAAATTAGATCTTGCCATTCTACGACTGCTACCGTTTGCTTCAGATAGCTGGAGGGAGCCGTAGGGATAGAGCGCCGCTGATTTAATAGCCCTTCTAACGCTTCCAGAGTAGGCTGCTCTGAGACTAAGTAATTCAGCAGCGTTTCTTCTAGCTTTAGCGAAGAGTTCAGCAGCGTCTCCTCTGGAGTGGGCAAAAGTTGCAGAAGCTGATAGCGGTTGAGGGGTGAATCCTCCAGCAGCCGATTGCGAGCCGATCGCCATTCCACATCGTTGCGACAAAAGAGCCTCAGTACCAGATCAAGGCTAGGTAAATCGGTCTTGACTGCCGTTTCCTCTGTTCTCAAAAATCGATACAGCTTGGCATAGCGACGGTTTAACTCTGGAGCCAGACTCATCAAGACTAGGTTTTTCTCGAAAGACGTTAGCTGAAGCCGATCGCTCAACGCTGGTAACGCTAGTACCACTCCCTTTTGCCGACTTGCTCGAATGCGCTGCTCAAGCTGCTGTTGCTGGCTAGGTTTGGCAGCCGCCTGACTAGGCTGACGGTACTCATCGTATGCCGCATTGCCCTCTAACGACACTACGCCCTTCCACCAATGGCTAGTGGCGCGATCGGCTTTAGATTGGGCAATGCGATCGACATCTTTGGTTTCTTTTTTCTGTCGCGCTATGGCCAGCATGAGTATCCGGTCGATTCGCTGAAGTTCTGCCTTCAGGTAAGCCCAATTGTCAATGAAGCTATCCGCCGAATCTAATGGCATACGAATCTACATGCAAATTTAGTGGTATGGCAAATTTAGCGATATGGCTTTTGCTGGCGATCTTTGCCCTGTCGTTACTCTATTGTGGCTTGATTATTGACGTTTGAGGACAATTGCAGAATATCAAAAGCGATCGCCACAAGCTCTACTCAAATCCCTGCTCAAATCTCTGCTCTAGGATCGCAAATTAATTAACCTGCAATAGTTTTTTGGGTAGTCCTTAATTAAATATCCCAATAGTTTTTTGGAAGTGCTGAACGGAGCGCAGCACTTCCAAAAAACTATTGGGTTTTATTTCGTACGCGATCCTCAATAACTTTTATCCCTATTCTGATGACAATATGAAAAGCTAAATGCACCTAAAGTTGAGCATTTGTTCTACCGCAAGATGCAGGGTTTATTTGGCTCAGTTCCCTAATCTGAATACATGGGAGCCAAGACAATACTTCTTGGCTCAAATTGCGAATCTGCCAGGAGAACTCGACCATGTTTTTTCACAAAAAAGAACTCATTCACTCAGTCAAAGTCGATGCAGCAAATCCTAAATTTGCTCAGCTATTGCTAGAGCAGTTTGGGGGCGCAACGGGCGAGCTGACGGCTGCTTTGCAGTACTGGGTGCAGTCATTTCATGTCGAGAATGCGGGTATCCGTGACATGCTTCAAGACATTGCGATCGAAGAATTTGGTCACCTGGAAATGGTAGGCAAACTGATAGAATCCCACACCAAAAACGTCGATCAAACGGACGCTTTCAAGAGCAGTCTGTTTGCTGTGCGCGGTATGGGTCCTCACTTTCTAGACAGTCAAGGCTCTGCTTGGACGGCACAATACATCAATGAAGGCGGTGATGTGGTGCGCGACCTACGCGCTAATATTGCAGCAGAAGCAGGGGCACGTCAAACCTACGAGGCATTGATCAAACTAGCACCAGATGAGGGAACCAAGAGCACATTGGTGCACCTGCTGTCGAGAGAAATCTCACACACCAAGATGTTTATGAAAGCACTTGGCTCATTGGGTAAGCTAGACGAGCCGTTCTTTGGCAATGTCAAGCCTGATGAGACTGTAGATATTTACTACAACTTGTCCCAAGGTGAAGGCGATCAGCGCGGAGATTGGAATGCTGAGCCAGATTTCAAATACATTGAAAATCCAGCTGCAAAAGGCTAGATAGGGCTGAAGCCACAGGTTGTTTTCTTGAGAGATCAGCCTGTGGCTGTCTGAATGTTTAGCGACAGCGCGATCGCTGCTTCTGAATTTTTTGTTGAAGCGTGGATGGAACGCCCAGTATTGCGCTCTGGTATAGGCGATCGAACTCTTGTTGGAAATGGGCTGCCACGGTTCGATTATCGATTACCAATAGGTTTTCATCATTACTGCGATTAGCTGCTTCACTCCAGTTTTGAGAGCCTGTGATAACGATGTGCTCGTCAATGATACCGATTTTATGATGTAAAAGATCGCCTTCTGGAAGCGCTGGAATACCTGCCGTTGAGATCGGCTTGCGCCATGGACGATTGTCGGCTTCGTAGCGGCAGCGATCGCTTAAAAGGGCTACTCCCATCACATCTAGCCCCTCACTGTACTCTCGGTAAGCAAACTGTGGCTCGATCAGAACTTTGATCTCTACACCTCGCTTGGTTTCTAAAACATTGCTAATGGTTTGGTCAGAGAACACAAAGAGCGCCAAATCGATCGTGCGAACGGCATGATTTAGGATTCTAGCAATTAACCCGTTAACGCTTTTCTGCCAAGGTAAGCGCGAAGAGGTCGGAGAAAACTGCACGGTGATGGTGGAGCCTTGAGCGAGTGAAATTAGCTTGGGCGATCGATAGGGTTTATCCAGCCCAAATTTGCTGTCAGGCTTGCCGCCCACTCCGTCTCCCCACATCAGCTCAAACTCTGCCGCAAAGTGCTTTGCCAAAGCGAAGCTGCTAATTTTTAGCAAATGATTGGCGTTACCTTGGCTAGCAGGAGATAAAAAGTCGCCATGCACATCCGATAGCGTGAGATTAGCTGAGCCAATAATCACTATCTGTTGATCAATCACCAAAAACTTGTGGTGCATCAGGCTGCTTCCCTTCGAGCCATCTGCCGTGTCGTCAATTACAGGAATTCCGGCATTTTTGAAAATTACCAGGGTGTCGCCTGCAGCAATTTCGGCAGTCTCTAGGCTGCCATTCTGATTTTGGTCTGCAAGTTGAACAAACTCCTGATATTTTCGGCGATCGCGGGGTTCCATCGCGGCTACTTCTTGAGGCGTGATGCTGCTCATGGGTCGGCTGTAGATATTCTCCACAATCACACGAACCTGGACACCTGCCTTTTGCCGCTCGGCTAATGCTTGTGCCACATGGGGCAGATTGAGTTCATGCACTGCCACCTGAATGGAAGAGCGGGCGGTAGCGATCGCCTTAACGACTACTGCCTCTAGATCATCCCCTAGCCGCTGCTGGTGGCGATAGGGTTCAGTGTAGGAAGCAGACTGAGCGTGATTAAAGTAAGCCTGAATGAGGGCATCTTGGGGCAAAGGTGCCGATAGTGCTGGAGAGGCAGGTGCAGGGGCTAAAGACTGCTTCCAGAGAGTAAACCCAAAAAACAGCAGCAGCCCTAGCAGCAGCAAGATCGTAAATCGAACCCAATTGACGGAGAGTAGACGCACAAGACGGTTGGGAGATGCAAAGAACTGATTTCAGTTATGCCCAACACGGCAGAGCAATTAACGGTCATTGCTCTACGATTCTTGATTGTGTTTTCAGCTTACGCAAAGATACTGAGGTTTTTGGATAATCTTCCAGAAGTTTATCAAGCTTTTACATAACGATAAGCAAGACTTGATGATTTCAGTTGTTATACTGAGCAAAATGACATTGTCGATAGGCACTGAGTCTTCTTTACACCTGTTTATACCTGTAATTGCTCATGCCTCAGCGCAATTGCAGGATTGGTAGCTGCCCAGGGTTCTGAAGCTTAAGGTTTTGAAGCAGAGACTTTTGGACTCAAGCTTCTGCTAGGTTCAGCTCAATTTTTACCGACCTATCCCCTCAATGTCGCCTTCAATCTGAACTGTCGGAGTTATGCCGGGAGCATTGCATGCGAGATAAAAGCGATCGATATCAGGTTCAAACGGTTCCTACACGGGCGGCTGCCAAGCGGTTGGGATCTTATTTGGTAGATGCGGGTCTGCTGACAGCCGATCAAATTAATGTCATTCTTAACGATCAGCAGGCGACTGGGATGCGCTTTGGAGAGATCGTGTCGGCGCGGGGTTGGGTGAAGGAGCAGACAATCGAATGGATTGTGCAAAAAGTCGTGGAGCCAGAGCGGCATCAGCCTGTTGCATCGGCAGCAGCACAAACTTCGGCAGCAGCACAGACCTCGGTCAAATCTTCCTCGCAGGTAGCTGCGTCAACGGCTCAAGCTTTCCGTCCTAAAAGTCTTCAGGTGCTAAAGGCAGATGTGGAAAGTATCGTAGCAACCTCTGGGGAGGCTGAACACCCGCAAAGCGAGGCAGAAACCGTCTTCAATCCCGGACTGAATGCCAAAAAATCTACAGTTCGCCGCGATTCGCCCATCTCTAAGCCACTGCCGCCCGTAAAGTCGTCTGATGGAGATGTGAGTTGGGTGGGCTAACTGGGTCAGGGAACTGGCGCGAATAGCCACAGCCACAGGGGCAGCATCACCAGCAGCAGCACGGAGCCGATCGCCAAGGTCGTTACCGTTAGGTCGCGATCGAGATCGTAGGCTTCGGCAATCACCAGCGTGGCGAAGGCGGGCGGCATTGCCATTTGCAGCACAATGACCAGCAGGGGCATCCCCGTCACGCCAAACAGTGGCAAAAGTAAGCCCAGTACCAGCGGCACGATCAGCATTTTGATACAGAGGCTCACGGTGGCTTGCTGTACGTTACGCCAGGAGCGAATCTGGCTCAGCCGCATCCCAATCAGAATCAGGGAGAGGGCAATTACGCCCCAGGCACAGGTTTGTAATCCGTTTTCGATCGCCTCTGGAAAATGAATCAGCCGTAGCCCTAGCCCTAGGCAAAAGCTCCAGAGCGCCGGGTTTTGCACGAGCGCCTTGAAGAGCGCAGCTTGGCTGTTGGAACCTTTGCCGAAGTATGCCGCCATCATCACGCCCAAACCATAGGCTCCTAGGGTACTGCCTAAGGTGTCATATAGGACAGCCCAGCCAAAATATTGAGTTCCTGCCAGCGCCAGGGTGACGGGAAAACCTAGATAGCCTGTGTTGCCTACCATTGCCGCCAGCAAGAAACTGCCCTGCGTTGGCTTGAGCTGCAAATTCGATCGCCTTATCCAGATCCAGGCGAGTCCTGCCCCCAGTGCCAGAGCCACCCAGCAAATCAGCGGTGCAACCAGCACGGATGCCGATAAATCTGCCTGTCGCATGAACACGGCAATGCTGAGGGGCGCACCCACCCAGAACAAAAACTTTCCTAGGTAAGATGGTATTTTTGGCGGCAGTTTGTAGCCCAAGAGTAAGCCTAGCCCTACCCCGCTCACCAGAGTTGCGTAGAGTTTCAGCAGGTTTTCTAATCCAGCCATGAGAACCTAAAGAAAGGACGCTGAGAAACCCATCCTTCTCGGATAAGACCGACCCCCCAATCGCCCTTAGAAAGGGAGTCTTTGAGTAGTTTTGTTCTCTTGAAAGGGGAACTTTGAGCGGTTTTGTTCTCCCTTTTTAAGCTATGGTGCGCCCGCAATCCTGATTTACCTTCGAGGTCTAGCCCCCCAAATCCCCCAATTCTGGGGGACTTTGAATTCACTGAAGCCCCCCAGAATTGAGGGGTTGGGGGCGAATGCAGGATGTTCAGCTAGTCATACAAGAGTCATAGGAGATATGTATACACCGTAGCTTTTAAGGAGGGTAGGGGGATCATCAAAGTTGAATCCCTTAGCCGAGAAGTATGGGGTGAGAAACAACCATATTATGGGCAATTCGCAAGTTCTGTGTAGTAACCCTCAAATTTCGGACAAGGAGCTAAGAGTAGTATTTCTGTCCTATAGAGGGAAAATCATGGCAACTCACCGGCGTCAATACAGCGCCGAGTTTAAGGCGAAACTTGTTTTGGAGGTCATAAACGGCGAAAAGACGCCGATCGAAATGTTTCGCAGCCATAAGCTCATGGGCGAAGCGCAAGCGCGACGGAAGCTTGTTCGAGTTTTATACTACCCAGCCAGCCGCCAGACGAGAGCGTTATGGCAACAGCCATAAACGCTGCTTGACTTCCTCAAAGGTTTTCACGTTATGGCGCTACGCGCTTAGGACTCGTTCGCAAATAAGTTGCCGGTTTTAGGTTGCCATCATCACGAGATACAACCGCATACAGAATCACAATCCGGTAAGTTAATTCCGAACGGATCCTTAGATCCAATGAGTTATTTTTTGAGAGCCGCGCGGAGCGCGGCTCTCAAAAAATAACTCGTCCTAACTCAATTACGTAGGGCTATAATTCTCCTAATGCGATCGCCGTCGCAAGACTTCCACCAGCTTAATAAACTCTGGCGGTAAAGGGGCAACCGCCTCTAGCCATTCACCGCTCACCGGATGCTGAAGCCGCAGCTTTTGGGCGTGTAACGCCTGACCCGTGAGCTTCACCCCTACCGATCGTCCTGCGCCATACACCGGATCGCCCACTACCGGATAGCCAATATGAGCGCTGTGAACCCGAATCTGGTGCGTTCGTCCTGTCTCCAGCATGAAGCGCATCACCGTGTAGTTGCCCAGACGCTCCTCAATTTGCCAATGGGTCACAGCCCGTCTGCCACCCTTCTCTTCAGACACGATCGCCATCTTTTTGCGATCGATCGGGTGCCGTCCAATCGGCGCATCTACCGTGCCACTGAGCTGAGGTGGCGCACCAAACACCACTGCTAAATAGTCTCGACGGGCGGTTTTGGCCTTGAACTGAGCCTGTAGATGCTGATGCGCCAAGTCGGTTTTGGCAACGGCGATCGCTCCACTCGTGTCTTTGTCCAAACGATGCACAATGCCAGGGCGCTGCACGCCACCAATGCCTGCTAAGTCGCCGCAGTGGGCTAGCAGCGCATTCACCAACGTGCCGCCCTCATGGCCGGGAGCGGGATGCACCACCAGACCTATGGGCTTGTTGAGGATAATCAAATGCTCGTCTTCATAGAGAATTTCTAGAGACATTGCTTCAGGCCGCAAATCTAGCGGCTCAGCATCGGGCACCGTCACAGAAATGCGATCGCCTTCCTGTACCGTCACTTTCTTGGAAAGGCAAACCTGCCCGTTAACCTGAATTTGCCCCTGCTCAATGAGCTTCTGGATGCGTGATCGAGACAAGTCGGGCACCTGTTCTGCTAAGTAGCGATCGAGCCGTGTCCTTAGATCGATCAGTAAAGGTTCAGCCTCTAACTGTCCAGTTTTCAAGCCAGCTTTTAGGTTAACTTCCAAGTCAATGCTGTTGCTCACCGATCGCCAACCCTCTGAAGTCTTATCGTGTCTGTTTCCTGATCGAGTTTAATTTTTCTACGATCGTTTCCTATATTTCATGATATCTTTACATCTTGAGCATTCATCGCTGTATTGGCATACAAGAGTTGAGTGGTAGAATGCAGGGATCAGTCCTTTCAAGACGAGAATGCATGAAATCAGCAGAGTCTGTCCCACCGGAGGTTGTGCAGCAGGTCGCTGAGTATTTCAGTGTACTGGGTGAACCTATGAGGCTTCGCATTCTTAACCTGTTGCGAGACGGCGAGAAATGCGTTCAGGATCTGGTTGAGGCAACAGCAACCAGTCAGGCGAACGTCTCCAAACATCTCAAGGTGATGCTGCAAGCGGGCATCCTTTGCCGACGGAGCGAAGGGACTTCAGCTTATTACAGCGTCGATGATGGGCTGAGCTTTGAGCTTTGCAACCTGGTGTGCGATCGGATTGCCACCCGCATTGAAGAGCAGGCCAAGCACTTTCGAGCCTTCAGCATTGCTGGAAAGGATTAGTCAGAACAGACTAAAGCTGAAAATTCTGCTCAAAGCTTTCGCGGGTCATGGGTTGGTCAATCATTAAACCCTCACCACCTAGAATCTCTAGCGGCTTGCCCTCTACAGAAATCCAAACTTTTGCTGTGGGGTCAAGGGTCGTTGCCGTGTAAATCACTTGCCCTAACCTGCCTGTCATTGAAGTGCTGCCGCCACCCGATGTGAATTCGGGAGAGAGGTCGACATGCACCCCATCCGTTTTGACTTCTAGCTTGCGGAGGCTAGTCTGCTCAGGGATAGCAGAGGCTAGAGCGGGATCGTTAGGCTTTTTCAACACCTGCTCAAAGGCAGCTTTTAACAAATCATTGGGCGGCTGAGCGTTGAGATCAATGGATGTCGCGGCTACCTTGATCTGATCACTGCTGGTCTTGAGCCAGTAGACTTGAACCGTTTTCTTCGCGATCGCCTCAGGACTAGCAGCGGGTGAGCCAGAGTTTTGCGATACGGGATTTTGCGATACAGAAGCCTGAGGATTTGCAGTCTGAGGGTTCGCAAAGGTCGAGGACTTCGTTGTAGAGGAGCTAAGGGGCACTGAAGAATTCTGCCATGTCCACCAAGCAACGGCTCCCCCTGCGGTGAGGGCGACAGTTGAAAGTCCTATCAGTAGCCCTAAAGGAATGAAGCGAGAGGGCTTAGGTGATGGCTTGGGCGTAGGTGAAGACGAATGGTCTTGCATAAGAGACCTCATTAAGAAACCGCTGAAAGAAGAGAGAAAACTTCCTGACTCCTCTTTGAGAGAAGCCAGGATAGTGATGGACACATGAATGGAACTAACTACACAATCTGTTTGCTCCATTCCAGAAACAAATTTTCGGAAACCAAGAAACTTTGGTTAATCTGAATAAATCCCGCCAGGATCAAGGCATTGTCCTGCGTTTGCAGGCTTAAAACCCGTGCAGTGATGCCAGAAGCCTGTAGGCGTTGCAGATCAAAGTATTGACTGATACCTCCGGTTAGCAGAGCAATGAGCTGAGGGGGTAATGCCTGGTCATTGAGCTGAACGGTGGGATTAACCAACTGCATCTGTCGCCCTGACAGAATTTGAATACCCGTTTCAATTATGATTCTATCTTGATGTCGGGTTTGTTGTCCTTGCAGAGTTACCTGAATTCGGAAACGGCTATCTGGCAAAAACTCAATTTGGGGGTTGACTAGGTCAAATTTTTCTGAAGAATTGCCTGAACTGCTGAGAAAGTTGAGATTCAAGTCGCGAAACCGTTTGGCGATCGCCTCCGATTGCAGCGCCTTATTCACATCTTCCTCGTTCAGCACCAGCTTTACACCTGCCTGAAGGGGGGCATCTAGCCGCGGCTTTTGGGTTTGCAGACTGGCAAGATTTACGGCGATCGGGTCGGTTTCCACTTCTAGAGCGGCAATTCGCACCCCGGTAATCGGATAAACTCCCCGTCCAGCAATGCGAATGCGATCGGCTCTGCCCTGCGCCAGTCGGTAGCTAGGAGCGTTGTCAATTCGCACATCAAGCTGCTCAACAGAATCTACCTGATCGCGGATAGCATCTTCGGCAAGGCGATCGGCAACCCCGCCCACAGGGGACAGAATGCCGATGAGGCTGGACAGAAAAATCGCTAGGAATTCCATCACGGCTAGGACTCCTGAAATTTTGTCATCATCCAGGCGACAAGCTGGCTGTCATCCCTCTGGCGGCTGAGGGCGATCGCTTCCTGCATCACCTCCAAAAGCCCTACGAGCACTTGGGACTCGTGAATTCGACGACTGCCGTTATCGGCAATGGCAAACGCGATAATCTGAGCATTTTCGACGTCAACGACCCAATACTCTGCCACATTTAGCTCTTCGTAAAGCAGGCGCTTTTTACCCAAGTCGTCGTTGAGTGAAGAATCTGCAACCTCAATCACTAAGTCAGGCGGCGCAGCTTGATCGAGATCTACGATCGCACTGCCTTGGGGAGCCAGGGAGACGCGATCGCCCACAAAGTATGATCCATCGGGCTGGGCCTCTCGAATGCCTGATTTGCGATAGCTGCAATTGATCAGGGCTTTGAGCGGAATTCCCTTAAGAGCGCAGAATAGGGTAATCGCCACATGGATAACGCTATTGTTGACTGCATGATCGGCTCCCACACCCATTGCTTCCATCCACATTTGACCATTGAAATAATAGCCTTTGGCTTTGCAATGGGTAGGATCTTCGGTAAATCGCAGGTACTCCTCCCAGGTGGCATTGACCCAGGTATCGGTTAGCGGCTTAGGCTGAAGTTGAATCATAGGGCTTGAGGTTAAGAGGCTAGAACTTCAGCAATCCATTGCTTCAGTGTGGGCACCACAGACTCGATCGCCATTTCCTGCGACTCCCGATCGGCGCGTTTCACGACCTCGACTTTGCCCTGCTGGAGCGATCGCCCTGTGACAATCCGAAAGGGAATGCCCACTAGCTCCGCATCTTTGAACTTAACTCCGGCTCGTTCGCTGCGATCGTCCAAGAGGGTTTCGATCCCGGCTTGGTTCAGCTCAGCATAGAGTTTTTCGGCGGCTTCCACCTGGTCAGCTTTGCTGATGTCGGGGATGACGACGATCGCCTGATAGGGGGCGATTGCCACCGGAAAGATGATGCCGTCTTTGTCGTAGGATTGCTCGACTGCCGCCTGCGCCAGCCGCGATACGCCGATGCCGTAGCAGCCCATGACCAAAGGCAACTCTTCGCCCTGTTCGTTGGTGAAGGTGGCATTCATGGCTTCGGAATACTTGGTGCCGAGCTGGAAAATATGCCCAATTTCTATGCCGCGCGCGGTTTTTAGGGTTTGGCTGGGGTCGTGAAGGGCGCGATCGCCTGCCGTTGCTTTCCGCAGGTCAACGACGGGGGGCAGCTCGAACTCTTTGCCCCAGTTGGCTCCCACGACGTGATAGCCTGACCCATCGGAGCCTGTGACAAAGTTCTGCAAGTTCGTAACCGTCGGATCGGCAAGCCGCAAGAACTTAGGCGCAAGGCTCTTGCTCGACTGGATGTAGGTATCTGCTAGACCGGGAGAAATGTAGCCCAGGGGCAAAGGCTGGGTCGCCCATTTTTGCTGGGCTTCCGCATCGGGAACCGTCAGTGATAAAAGCGCTTTGCCGCCGTACTGTCCGGCTTGCCGCATCAGCTCATTTTGCAGCTTTACCTCGTTGACATCCTGATCGCCTCGGATGTTGACTAGCACCAGCACCGTTGTGCCATTGTCGTAGACCGCTTGATACAGCACGTTCTTAACAATTTGCGTGGCAGAACACTTGAGAAAATCGCAGAGGGTGGCGATCGTCGCGGTGCCCGGTGTCTCTAGCTTTTCATACTGCGTAAAGGTCGAAGGCTCGGCATCTAGCGGCAGCGAAGTTGCCTTCTCGACGTTAGCCGCGTACTTGCCGTCTTCGGTGTACAGCACCTCATCTTCACCCGCTGCCGCCAGCACCATAAACTCCTGGGAGCCAGAACCCCCGATCGCTCCAGAGTCAGCATCCACGGCTCTAAACGCTAAGCCACAGCGTTTCAGAATGCGCGTATAGGCATCATGCATTTCCTGATAGGTCTGCTTCAGGCTGGTTTCATCGGTATGGAAGGAGTAGGCATCCTTCATGATGAACTCACGCCCACGCATCAGCCCAAACCGGGGACGAATTTCGTCTCGGAACTTGGTCTGAATCTGGTAGAGATTTTGCGGTAGCTGTCTGTAGGAGCGGATCATGTCGCGGGCGATCGCCGTAATCACCTCTTCATGGGTCGGCCCCAGCCCCACCTCACGGTTTTGGCGATCGGTCAGGGCAAACATAATGCCCTCTGCCTTGGTGTAGGTGTCCCAGCGACCAGACTCTTTCCAGAGTTCTGAGGGCTGGAGCTGGGTGAGCAGACATTCCTGTGCGCCTGTAGCATTCATCTCTTCCCGCACAATCTGAGAAATCTTTTGCAGCACCCGCCACATCAACGGCAGATAGGCATAGAGTCCGCTGCCCACCCGACGGATGTATCCGGCTCGCAGCAGCAGCTTGTGGCTAGGAATTTCTGCCTCTGCTGGATCTTCGCGCAAGGTGACAAACAGCATTTGAGACAGCCGCATAGTTCCGGTTCCCTTTGTAGAATCAGGCTGAGCAAAGTTCAAACTCAGACAGGAGGTTCAATATCTCAGTTTAATCAGTTTTGGGCACTACAGACCTGCCTGTTTCAAGCTTTGCCGCTGCTCATCAAGTACAGCAACGCCATCCGCACGGCAACGCCGCTCGTCACCTGCTGCGAGATCAGGCTGAACTTTGGGTCGTCCATTAACTCAGAGCTGATCTCCACGCCGCGATTGACTGGTCCCGGATGCAGCACTTTGACATCGGGCTGGCAGTGCTGAAGGCGATCGCCCGTAATGCCATAGCGCCAGTGATATTCCCGCAAGCTCGGCAGCAAATGGCTGGTCATCCGCTCTTTCTGAATTCTCAGCGCCATGACGAAATCGGCGTTTTCCAGGGCAGGCTCTAAGCTCCAGTGCACAAACAGCTTGCGGGGCAGCTCGTCACTTCCTTTGACAAAATCCGCAAACGCCTTGGGCAAGAGGGTAGGCGGCCCCACCAGATGCACCTCGGCTCCGCTGGCGGTGAGGCTCCAGATATTAGAACGCGCCACGCGAGAATGGAGAATATCCCCGACGATCGCAATTTTTTTGCCTTGCAGCAATGACAGCCTCGGCTTCTCTGGGTCGAATAGAGTACAGATTGTAAACAGATCCAGCAAGGCTTGCGAAGGATGCTCATGCTGTCCGTCTCCGGCATTGAACACGCCGACGCGGGTTTGCAGCCGATCCATTTCGTTGGCGATCGCTAGTGGCACTCCGGCTTCTCGATGGCGGATTACCATGATGTCGGTGCCCATTGCCAGGTAGGTTTTTGCCGTATCTAGAATCGTCTCACCCTTGGTTATGGAGGAGGTGCCGGGGGCGAAGTTGAGCGTATCGGCAGAGAGCCGTTTGGCTGCCAGCTCAAAGCTGCTGCGAGTGCGGGTGGAGGATTCAAAAAATAGATTGGCAATGACTTGCCCTTGTAGCGCAGGCACTTTTTTAGTGCGGCGAGACAGCACCTCTTGAAAGCTTGCCGCCGTTTGCAGAACCGCATCGTATTCAAAAGGCTGAAAGTCTGCAAGGGAAATAATATGATGGCGATTCCAGGATGTAGCAGCCATGGGGAAAGCTCGTATTCAGGTGATGCCTGATTTTAAACTAATCTCAAACCGCCTAAGGCTTCCGGCTAAATAAACCAAACAGCCCATTTCCCGTGGATTTAACGGGCGTAGAGCTATTGGTGACGCGATCGGGTTTATCTAGCACCAGTTTAAGCCGAGTCACATAATCCAGCGCCAGTGGATCTTTAGGGTTAAATTTTAGCGCCTGCCGGAAATGAACTTTCGCCATGCCCATGAGGTTTTGCATCAAGTAGGCTTTGGCGATTAGAGAATGATATTCTGCCTTGTCTGGCTCTAGCCGAATGGCATCCCGTAGCTCAGCGATCGCCTGGGGCCAGTTCGCGTTTTTGGCATAGATAATGGCTCGCTGGTAGTGCCGACGACCGTAAGTGCTGACTATCTGCGCTGTTTCGACAGGTGGAATCGGCTTCACCTGACTTGCCGCAACAATGCCCGATCGCTTCTCCCGAATCATCGGTTCACCCATTTTTAGGTAAAGGTAAACCAAATTCAGCTCGCTGAGCTGTTGGGTAATTGACTCAAACTGACCTAGAGGCTGAAACTGAGATGTGGCTAAAGCATCTACTGCCTGCTCATAAAACACCTCAAGCTCTTGGGGAGGTTTCTGGAGCAGTTGACGAGCTGGCACAGACTGAGCCAACAGCGGCTCATCGCGATTAAACCGCCGCACCCGAAAGCGCAGAGTTGCTAAAGTATCAGCGCGTTCCTTCTCCTGCTTCAGCCGCTGGTAGGCTGGGTTCACGACTCGCGTCAACAGCTGGGTTGCCAGTTCTGTGGTTGCGGCATCTGCGCCTACAAAACCATCAGGGTGCAGCAGCTTGGCGACAGCACGATATCGCTTTAAGACACGGCGATCGTCAGCAGCAACGGCTAAGCCCAAAATGGCGTAGGGATCAGAAAACTGGTTTGGCCAATCCGCAGAAAAGGAAGTCTGTGACATTAAATGTCGCTCTCACGTTCAACAGCAGTATGCAGACGATGTATGTTAACAACGTATCAAAACAATGTATTGGCTGAATATCGACTCCGTATATTTAGCCGTATATTTAGCCAGTGCTTGGTCAGAACTTAGGGAATCACTAGGTTGAGTTAAAATAGGCGCAGCCTTCTCAGTTAAGAGCTTTAGTAGAGTCAGCGTTAGTAGATCACAACACTTCCCTACTTTCTATGTACGTTTCTCGACTACTCCGTAGATTCATTTTTTAGTAGCAGAAAGCACAGCAAGAGCCAGTCAGTTTCCTGGCGATCGCTGAGATAATTTAGACTAACCCAATAGAGCGATAAACCCCAATAGATTCACCAGATTCACCGCTTCGGTGCTAAGTTCCAAGCGGCCCAATAGAAACTGCTGAGCAATCTTTAGACAGTTGCCTCTGGCTCTCCAGACTCTAACTCTGTAAAAGCTGACCATTCAACCTATGTAATCTTGAGCCTTGACCCTGAAGGCTTTATCGTACTTTCTAGTACGTCGGTAGATTTAGATTGACTGAATGTAGATTAGTTAGATGCAAATTAATCATAGCCTAACTTAAGATTTTGCTCGATATGGCAACCGCCAAGACTGTTAGGACGGAGACATTTAGGGTGGGGCGCTTCGCGCCCCACCCTAAATGTCCTAAGCAAACTGACGACAGCTATATCATGAGGGAAGGTCATTCTTTATTAGACTGCATGTTAAGCAAGCCGAAAGACCGAAGAATCGCTGTCCTCCTAGCTTTGGTGGGAACAATATCGCCCGTTTCAGGATTCCATAAGTTTTATATGGGGCAACCTAAGTGGGGCATCTTGTATTTGTTATTGTCTGCAACGCAAGTTCCTAGGATTGCCAGCGCGATCGAGGCAATTTACTATCTGTTTCAGGATGATGCCTTTGCTCACTCGCCATCTGGTGCTCAGGAAACGGCACCCATCCAGACGATCGCTGTTGCAGATGCGCTGCGGCAGTTGGAGCAGCTCCGGCAGGAAGGGCTGGTTTCAGAATATGAGTTTGAGCAAAAACGGCGACAGTTGCTTGATCGCATGGGTTAAGGCATGAAAGGGTAAGAGATAAAAGGTTAAGGCATGAAGGGAAGTGTGCGATCGCAAATTTTGAATGACCCTTACTATCGGCTGCAATCGTTGGCTGAGGTGCGTTTGGCAGCTGAGTTGGGCGTACTCATAGATGTGAATAGAGCCTGCGTAGATGATTGGCTAAGGTTGCCCGGACTGTCGATTCATCAGGCGCGATCGCTGGCGGCTCTCAGCCAGTCGGGGGTGCAGTTTCATGCGATCGAGGATATTGCTGCCGCGCTGAGTTTGCCTGTTGCGAGGCTGCTGCCCCTGTCGCCCGTCCTCCAGTTTTGCTACTACGACTCGGAAAGCCCTGTTGAAGCACAGCCCATTAGTCCTAATCTCGCCTCAGCAGAGCTATTAATCCAGATTCCGGCAATAGATCTATTTTTGGCACGGGCGATCGTCCAAAATCGTCAGGCCTATGGAGCCTATCGCAGCCTTGCCGATCTCCAACGGCGGCTGGCGCTGCCCGGTCAGCTAACGGCTGATTTAATGCACTATTTGAGGTTTTAAGAGATGGGCTGAGATTCGGAGGGGTAGGGTGATTCAGGTTGATCGGGTGCAAATTTCACCCGTCCGATTCGATCGATTGGAAAGAATCGAAACACGGCGCGGCCAATCACGTTCTCTTGAGGCAAAAATCCCCACACGTGGGAGTCATTGCTGTTGTTGCGGTTGTCGCCCATGACGAAGAGCTGGTTGGGCGGCACCTGCACTGGCTCCATTTCGTAGTCGGGTGGCTCAGCTGTGTAGGGTTCGGTGAGGGGCTGGCTATTGAGATAGACCTCGCCCTGCTTTACCTGCACAATATCGCCCGGAGTACCAATTACTCGTTTGATAAAGGCTTTATCGGGCGCATAGCCATAGATCTGGAGCTGTTGCGGCGGCTCAAAGACCACGATATCTCCCAAAGTAGGCGGATGAAAGCGATAGCTGATTTTTTCGATGACCAGGCGATCGCCAATCAGTAAAGTCGGCACCATCGAATCGGAAGGAATGAAGCGCGGTTCGGCAATGAACAGGCGAATGATAACGGCAAGGGCGAGGGCGATCGCCACAATTTGCAGGTTTTCCTTCTGAGATTTCTGGAGACGAAAGCTCGGCTTGTCTAGATCGGGTTTGCTGGCATTGGGTTTACTGGAATTTGGTTTGCTGAGATCTGGTTTACCTAGATCCAGGTAAGCGGAGCTAGTATCAGAAGATTCGCCTTGGGGCTTCAAGATTTGCTTTTCGGGATTGCCAGCGTTTTGCTGTTCAGAACTCATAGAGAAGCCTGGGCGAAAGAGTAAAGTAGAGAGGCAAGTGAATTCACTCGACATGGAGCAATGATGATGACATCAGCAACCTGGTACGTCGTTAAGCAACCTGACGGTCACTGTGAAGTTATGCAAGATGAGATTATACCAAACGCAGGAATGTCCGATGATGCCAGCGCACCGGACGGTAATGCTGAAGGGCAGCCGAGAGCCGATCGCTGGGGCCCTTTCGAGTCTCAGGCAGAGGCGATCGCTCGTCGGGTTGGGCTAATTCGCGCTGGGAAATGTCAACCGCTCTAGCCGAATATTGAGGTAGTCCTATGGAGCATACCTTTCTCCTGTCAGATCCCAAATTAGACTGTTTACGTGCAGTTCTCGGTCGTCATGCTCTACATATGTTCACGCCGACCATACATGTTTCTGAGCATTCTACTCGTGCTCGTGATTTCTCAATTGCACTCAGTTCAGGTTTTTGCGTAGTAGAGAGCGATTGGGGCGACACTAAGAAAGAAGCCATCGACTACCACGTTATGCATGTGTCGCTTGCAGATCATCCTAAAAATGTGCCGATGATTGAAGAGCTGCTTGGAAAAGACGGAAAGGGTCAGCTCGTCTATCGTAGAGGTATGCCTTCTTGCAGTTCTGTACATGTCGGTGGGGCATATGCAACTTCCACTCACCTTGCCGAGGTTGTAAAGATTGAAGTCTTGGAATATCAGAAAAGAGGCATTGAAGATCACGTTCGCTATGACCACAGTATTCTCGTGACTTTTGATAATGCTCGACAGTTTATATTCTCACCACCGCAATCTATGTCTATTCTCGGAGGATTAGAGTTCACAGGTGACGCAGCGACGATTGAAGCGTTGATACCAAAGTTAACAATTCGATGCACTTTAGAGTAGTTCACACGAGAACTCAAGTTTTTCGATATGTAACAGTTTTGGTATACAGAGTGTAACTCTCTCGTTAGAGTGACCAAGACAAGATTGTATCCGTGGTAGCATTTTCATCTGAATGAAACTGGCGTTTAACATCCTCTTCAAGTCGCCAGCTTAAAGATAATATGCTCGATTTAAATACAAATAATGTTTTGCTTCAGGCAGCGATCGCCAATAAAGCTGAGGCGATTCGACAGGTCGGGGCATTGCTGGTGAAAAACGGCAATATGCGATCGCGATATGTCGATAGCATGATGGCTCGTGAAAAAGTCGCCAATACCTATTTAGGTAACGGTATTGCGATTCCTCACGGATTGCCCAAAGACCGAGACTTGATTGTGCAGACTGGAATTGCCGTGGTGCAGATTCCTGAAGGCGTGGAATGGAACACCGGAGAAGTGGTTCATCTGGTAGTGGGTATTGCCGCCAAATCCGATGAGCACCTGGAAGTCTTGGCTAATCTCACCCACATTTTGGATGATGAAGCCACGATCGCTTTTCTCTCTAAAACCACCAATCCCCAAGACATTATCCAGCGCCTAACGCAGGGAGCCGCTAGCTCTGGTGAAGAAAACAAGTTTGGTGAAGACAGCAAGCAGGAAAAAACGGGGCTAGATTTCACCCAAGGTGTAGAGGTGAAGATCGCAGGTAAAGCAGGGCTACATGCCCGTCCGGCAACGGTGCTAGCCAGTCTGGCGAAGCAATTTGAGTCAGAGATTCAAGTGCGCTACGGCAACCAGACAGCCAATGCCAAAAGCCTGCTGTCCCTGCTAAAGCTGGGGGTAGAAGGGGGCCGATCGGTTCTCTTAATGGCTCAGGGTGCTGATGCGGATGCGGCACTAGAGGCTTTGCAAAAGGCGATTGTAGCGGGGCTGGACGATGAGCCTGAAGAGAAGATATCCATTCCTTCGGAGCATTCCCTTCGCTTCGATTCTCCCGCCATTTTTGGAATTTCGGCATCTCCCGGACTGGCGATCGGCACTCTGTTTCAGCTCAAGCGCGGCAAGATCTCCTTCGATGCGACGGCAAAAGATCCGGTGGCAGAAGAGCTGAAGCTGCATCAGGCGATCGAGATGGCAAAAGCACAGCTCCAAGAGCTTTATAACGATGTGAAGGAGCGATCGAGCGCTGGGAAAGCCGCCATCTTTCTAGCGCATCAAGAATTTCTAGATGATCCGGATTTAATGGCAGCCACGATCGCCGATCTCCAGCCCAATCGCAGCGCGGCTTGGGCATGGCAACAGGCTTTTGAGCAGCGGGCGCACTCGTTAGAAAAGCTCTCCGATGCCTTGATCGCGGGACGAGCAACCGATCTGCGGGATGTAGGGCGACGGGTGCTGCGGCTGTTGGCAGACAAGGTGGAGGATGAGCCGAGCTTGCCCGATCGCCCCGCTATTTTGATTGCTGAAGATCTGACTCCTTCTGATACAGCAGGACTCAATCCTAGTCTTACCCTTGGCTTCTGTACTGCCTATGGCGGCCCCACTTCCCATAGCGCCATCATCGCCCGATCGCTAGGCATTCCGGCGATCGTGGGGGCTGGAGAGACAGTGCTAAACCTGGCAGACGGCATTCCCTGCATTCTGGATGGGGAAAGCGGTGCGCTATATCCGCAGCCCGACCAGGCGGATTTGGATAAGGCAGCGATCGCTCAGCAAAATTTGCAGGAAATCCGGGCTGCCGAACAGCTCTCTTGCTATCAGCCTGCTTTAATGACGGATGGACACCGGGTGGAGGTGGTGGCAAATATCGGTGCGCCAGCAGAAGCAGAACAGGCGGTAAATGCCGGAGCCGAGGGCGTGGGGCTGCTCCGCACAGAGTTTTTGTTCCTTAACCGAGTCGAGCCGCCGTCAGAAGAAGAGCAGTTTGCGGCATACCGACAGATGACGCGCGCCCTCAACGGGCTGCCGCTGATTATTCGCACGCTTGATATCGGCGGTGACAAGGCAGTGCCCTACCTCAACCTACCAGCCGAAGAAAATCCCTTTCTAGGCGTGCGGGGCATTCGTCTTTGTCTACAGCGTCCCGACCTCTTTAGACCGCAGCTGCGAGCCATCTTTCGCGCCTCCCAATTGGGGACGATCGCGATCATGTTTCCCATGATTTCTACTCTAGAAGACCTGTGGACGGCTCGCCAAATTGCTGAAGAAGTGCGGCTGGAAATAGGCGCTGAACCTGTCCAGATTGGCATGATGGTTGAGGTGCCTTCTGCGGTCGTGATGGCGAACGAGTTTGCCAAGGAAGTCGATTTCTTTTCGATCGGCACCAATGATCTGACCCAGTATGTCTTAGCAATGGATCGGGGACATCCTACTCTGGCCAAACAGGCTGATGGCTTACATCCGGCTGTGCTGCGGATGATTCATCAGACGGTACAAGCTGCCGATACCGCAGGGAAGTGGGTCGGAGTCTGTGGCGGCATTGCCGGAGATCCAAAGGGAGCCGCAATTTTGGCGGGGCTAGGAGTCAAAGAACTCAGCGTCAGCATTCCTAGCGTTGCGGCAGTTAAAGCTAAGCTGCGGACGCTCTCTTGGTCGCAAACGCAGGAATTGGCCACCCGCGCCTTGAAGTGTCGCACGGCTCAGGAAGTTCGCGCCCTGTGATTTTTGACCTGCAACGAGCCTGTAACGAGCCTGTAACTTTTGAGCCAGTAGTCGATTGCCGCGATCGGTTCGGCGATCGTCCAGCCTGCCATACCTACCCTGAAGCCTTGCCACAACCGCCATGAAGCCCAGCATTGCTACCATTACCCTAAACCCAGCCGTTGATCAAACGGTTTCTATTCCTAACTTTCGAGCCGGAGAGGTGAACCGAGTCGAGTGGGAACAGTCTGATCCGGGCGGCAAGGGCGTTAATGTCGCCTCGTTTTTGGCGGACTTTGGCTGTTCTGTTTCAGTCTCTGGTTTTTTGGGAAAAGACAACGCCGAGCTATTTCAAACCTTTTTTGCGCAACAAGGCATCCAAAATCGGTTTGTCCCTGTGGCTGGTAAAACTCGCGTCAACATCAAAATTACCGATACTCTGCTCAACCAAGTTACGGATATTAATTTTCCGGGTCAGCCGCCGATCGCTGCCGATCTGGCAACCCTGCACCGGGTAATTGATGATTTGGCGATCGCCCACGACTGGTTTGTCCTTGCTGGGAGCCTTCCCCACGGGCTGTCCCCTGCCATCTATGGCGAGTTAGTCGCTCGGCTCAAAGCTCAGGGCAAAACCGTGGTTTTGGATGCCAGCGGCGAGAGTTTTCGTCAGGCAATTCCCTTTGCGCCCTATGCTATCAAGCCCAACGTGGAAGAATTGCAGGAGTTGTGCGGTCAGCGTTTAGAGACTGAGGCAGCGATCGTCCAAACGGCTCAAGACCTTCTGAGCAAAGGGATTGAATGCGTCGTGGTTTCTATGGGTGCCCAGGGAGCTATTTTTGCCGAAGCCAATGCGATCGTCGTTGCTCGCCCTCCCAAAATTGAGGTGGTTAGCACGGTGGGAGCGGGAGATGCCATGGTGTCTGGCTTGATCATGGGTAAATTGCGAGGATTTTCTCTCTCTGACTGTGCGCGACTTGCAACTGCTTTTTCCATGGGCGCACTCAGCCAGGTGGGACCTAGACTGCCCCCTCAAGAGGCGATCGAGTCCTTGATGCAGGAGGTGAGGGTGGAAACGCTGTAGAAAATTTTGGTAGAAAAGGTTTGGTTCTAGTTTGACAACTTTACGAAAGGCTTTTAGTTAACAATTAGATATTATGAAATCCATTCAAAAAATTGTGGCGGTGACAGCTTGCCCTACAGGCATTGCCCATACCTTCATGGCAGCTGAAGCGCTTAAAAAAACGGCTGAGATGATGGGCTATGACATCCAGGTGGAAACACAAGGTGCCAATGGTGTGAACTCGCCACTGACTGATGCAGCGATCGCTGCTGCCGATATTGTGATTACAGCTGCAGATATCCATGTGGATGCTTCGCGATTCATCAACAAACCCATTTATGCAACCTCTACGAGTCGCGCAATTCGAGAAACTCGGACGGTGATTGAAGAGGCGGTTCAACAGGGGCAGCAGAGGGGTAGGGATACTTATGTTACATCCAACGTGAAATCCTATGCAGTGGAAGGAGACAGAGGGGCGATTCCCGCAACCGTTCCCTCCGTTGTTGCCACGCCCCCAGCGGTCGAGCGCGCTCGGCTCGTGGGCATTACGGCCTGTCCTACAGGTATTGCCCATACCTTCATGGCGGCCGAAGCCCTGCGCAAGGCTGCCGTCGAAATGGGGCATGATATTCGGGTGGAAACTCAGGGTTCTGTCGGTGCAAAAAATTCGCTCACTCCTGAAGAAATTGCCCAAGCAGATGCTGTGGTGATTGCGGCAGATACTCACGTCGATCTCTCTCGCTTTGCCGGAAAAAGAGTCTATGAGACTTCCACCAAGCAGGCGTTAAAATCCGGACGATCGGTGATTGAAGCGGCTCTGGCTCTCCCTGCTGAAGCTTCTAGTCTGTCTGGCACTACAGAGGGTGACTATTTACAGTCAGTTCAACGGGCTAAGGCTGAGCAGTCGGCTAGGCGATCGGGTCCCTACAAGCATTTGCTGACTGGGGTTTCCTACATGCTGCCCGTGATCGTGGCAGGAGGCTTAATTATTGCTCTGTCTTTTGTCTTTGGCTTAAAACCAGAGCCGGGAAGCCTTGGCGATGCGCTGCTACAAATTGGGGGTAAGTCGGCCTTCGCGCTAATTGTGCCCGTCCTGTCGGGATTTATTGCGTTTTCCATTGCCGATCGCCCCGGCTTGGCTCCTGGTCTGATTGGCGGGATGCTGGCGGCAAACCTAGGCATGGGATTTTTGGGCGGCATTCTCTCAGGCTACCTTGCCGGATATATTGCCTTGTTTGTGCGAGAAAAACTGAATCTGCCTGCCAACTTTGAGGGGCTGAAACCGGTGCTAATTATTCCTCTACTCTCAACTCTGGCGGTAGGACTGCTGCTGTTTTATGTCTTCGGCACGCCCATCAAAGCCGTGATGGATGGTCTGACGGCTTTCTTGCAGAACATGGGGCAAACTAATGCGGTGCTGCTGGGCTTGGTGCTGGGGGGAATGATGGCGATCGATATGGGAGGCCCGGTGAACAAGGCGGCATACACCTTTGCAGTGGGGCTGCTGGCTAGCAACGTGGATCAGCCGATGGCGGCAGTGATGGCAGCCGGAATGACTCCGCCGCTGGGATTGGCATTGGCGACCCTAATTGCAAAGCGACAGTTTAACCAAGATGAGCTTCAGGCAGGTCGAGTGGCAGCGGTGCTGGGCATTTCCTTCATCACAGAAGGTGTAATTCCCTTTGCGGCAAAAGATCCGGTGAGAGTTCTCCCGGCCTGTATCTTGGGTTCTGCTATCACAGGTGGACTGTCGATGCTGTTTGGCTGTAGTCTCCGGGCACCCCATGGTGGCATCTTTGTGCTGGCGATTCCCAATGCTGTGAGCCAAGGCGGTTTGTATGTGGTAGCGATCGCGGTTGGTACGCTGGTAACGGCTGTGGCAGTCACTCAATTTAAGCGTTGGCAGCCCAAGTCTCAGGTTAGTTCACAGGTTTAATTTCTCTCGGAAACAAACAGAAAGAGGGATGCAGCGTTGCATCCCTCTTTCTGTTTTTAGAACCTTAACTTTTAGAGTCTTAATTGAGGTAGTCCAGATTTAAAACTTCGGTACGTTGAAGTCTCTTGCGGATCATAGAAGGTAGAGCGATCGGCCAGAAAACCGTTGCGACTGTCAAAACTATCCAGGAAGCGACGTGATCCTTAGGAGTGGTCGCGTCTTTCAGGAAAGCGTTGAGTAAGATGCCGAAGACTACCGTTGCGCCTGCAAAATAGAGTGTCATAACTGCTTTCCTTATTTCAGTTGGTTTCCTGATGTTTCTATGAAACCATCTGTTTTAGGAGAATACTATTGCTGGAAACACGGAATTGGAGGGGATACGCTCCGGTCTTTGAGGCAGTAACTCCGTGTTCCTATCAGGGAAGCTCCACCCATAGCATTACGTCATTGAGTCAGGACGAGTTATTTTTTGAGAGCTGTGCTCCGCGCAGCTCTCAAAAAATAACTCATTGGAGCTATGCGCATAGCGCCATACGATTAATTCGTCCTGTTGGCAAAGGCTACCGGGTGAAAGAAGAAAAAGCCCTTGTGGGTGCTCCGAATCAATGACGCAACCTTCCCCCAATCCGCAGACTTCATTTATTGAACAAATTAAAAAGCTGGTTCAGGACACTCTGCTGAGTTGGGGGTTGCCCGGAGCAGGGGTGGGCTTGACCGTGCATTTTGGCTTGCAGGGAAACTGGGGTGGGGCGATCGTCTCCCTGCTCGGCACCGCTATTCTCACCTTTCTGCTCAAGTTTTTCACCAAGCTTGATCCGCGTCTGGATGCTTTGGCAGAGTGGAGTGTCAGCCAGGTTGAGCAGTTTGCTCTATTGCTGTGGTGGAGCGTCACCGGACAATTTCAGGGCAAGTATTACCAGACGCTAATCTATCGACTGCGAGATTTCCGCGTTCAGGGATTAAAAACTAAAGGCTCTTTTTCCCTGGACTTGCAGAAGGTGTTTGTGCCATTGCGGGTGGCTCCTGAGAGTGCCGATCGCGTCCCTTCTGACCTCATCCAGACGCTCATTCAGGCTAGAGAAAATAACAAGCTGGGCATCTGGGATTTTTTGGCGGTCTTGCCACAGCAACCTAGCTTTCGACGCATGGTGATCTTGGGGCCTCCGGGTTCGGGCAAAAGCACGCTGCTAGAACATTTGGCGCTCAGCTATGCCCAAAATTCTCGCCAGCCTACACATCAGCGAGTCCCTCGACTGATCCCGATACTGCTGTATTTGCGGGACGTGCAGGAGGCGATCGCTACCGATTCACCGCCAACGCTGGCAGCCTTAATGGATCAACAGGAAAGCCTCCAAGAGCTGAGGCGATCGCCCCACTGGTTTGAGACGCGACTGAAGCAGGGCAGGTGTCTGGTGATGCTGGACGGACTAGACGAGGTTGCCGATCCGCACAGACGGCAGCAGGTGAGCCAGTGGTGCGATCGCCAGATTCAGCGCTACCCGACTACGCCGTTTATTCTCACGTCGCGTCCCTTTGGCTATCGATCGGCTCCACTGATGCAGGTCGGTATGTTGCTGGAGATCCTGCCGTTTGATTTGAAGCAAATGCAGCAGTTTATCCAAAACTGGTATTTGCAAAATGAGATCATGCGGGGGTTGGGCAGAGATGATCGGGGAGTGCGCCATCACGCCGAGCAGCAGTCGCGTGATCTGATTAAGCGGATTCAGTACAGTCCGGCGATCGCAGCTATGGCGCTGAACCCGCTGCTGCTCACCATGATTGCGACCGTTCACTGCTATCGGGGAGCGCTGCCTGGACGCAGAGTAGAGCTATATGCCGAAATTTGTGATGTGTTACTGGGACGGCGACAAGAGGCTAAGGGGTTGCCCGACAAACTTACTGCTCTTCAGAAGCGATCGGTGCTGCAAGTCTTGGCGCTGAATCGAATGCGGAAAGAGTCGAGTGACTTTACCTTGCTGCAAGGAAGTTTACTGATTCAAAAAAAGCTGGTGGCGGTGGCGGGAGACCGCGTTTCACCAGAGGAGTTTCTGAGGCAGGTCGAAAATATCAGCGGTCTGCTGTTGGAAAAAGAGTCAGGCAAATATGCCTTTGCCCACAAAAGCTTTCAGGAGTATCTGGCTTCAGCTCAGATAAAGGAAAGCCAACAAGAACTGCTGCTGGCTCGACATATTGACAATCCCTGGTGGGAGGAAACGACTCGCCTTTATGCTGCCCAAAGCGATGCTAGTTATCTGATCTGGACAGCGCTGCAAAAGGGCACAGTGGAGACTCTAACTCTGGCTTATGACTGCCTAGAGGAGAGCCTGAGCGTTGAGGATGGCAAAGTCCGTAAAGAGCTGGAAGAGAGACTAGAGCAAGGGTTGGAGGCGATCGATCCAGCCATTTTTAAACTAGCCGCAGAGGTAAAGCTCCAGCGCCGCCTCCATAAGTTGCTCCGCATTGACGATCGCACCGAAATTGACATGGGCTATGTGAGCTGTGCGGAGTATCAGCTTTTTGTAGACGAAAAGCGGCTCTCTGGTGAGAACTATCAGCCGCAGTATTGGACAGGCGATCGCTTCCCGCCCGGAACGGCAAATCAGGCGATCGTTGGTGTCCGAGCCAGCGATGCCAAGGCGTTTTGTGAGTGGCTAACTCAACATAGCAGCACTTTGGGCGAGACTTATCTAGAGGGCGAAGCTGCCGTCTTTATGGGAGAATTTCGCTTTCGATTGCCTACTCTTGATGAGGTTCAGCAGCATTCTGGCGCAGTCTCAATTAGCTGCTGGTGCTGGGATGGCGATCGCGTTGTGACTCACGGTATTAAATCGCGTGACCTATGGTACGACCAGAAACGTGACCCACAGCGCACAGATAAAATTCCTGCTTGGGATGGTATTCGGATCGTTCGCTACATCTGTTAAAGAATTTATTGTTTATTGAAAGCTGCTACCCTTATACCCATTTAAACTGGTTGTAAGGCAGATATTTTTTGCGAGTCACGCGGAGTGTGACTCACAAAAAATATCTGCCCCGTTTAGATTTTAAAGCGGTATCAGCGAACATTAGTTTTGCTTATATCTCTTGAAAAATCTGTTGATGGCAGCTGGATTCCCTTTGGGCGATCGTTGATGTACGATAAAGACTAATTTCAATGATTAAAGTTAAATACATAGATGAAAGTCTATTCTTTTTGATAGCTGAGTCTATTTCTCAAAGCACAGTTTTATCTGCACTTTTAGAGACACAAGGATGTCATCAATGCTCCAGTTTTTGGTTCAAACTGCATGGTTCATCCCCTGCTATCCGCTGGTGGGCATGGTGCTGTCGATCGCCTGGTTTCCGGCAATCACGCGGCGCACAGGCCCCCGTCCCGCAGGCTATATCAATGCCATTACTACTTTTTTGGCGCTGCTGCATGGGGTGTTGGCGTTGTTTCTTGCACTGCATCAGCCGCCACAGTACCTTTCGGTATCCTGGCTTCAGGTGGCTGGGCTAGATTTGAGTATTCCGGTAGAAATTTCGGCGCTGACGATCGGCGCAACGGTTCTAGTCAACGGGCTGAATTTTTTGGCGCAAATTTATGCGATCGGCTATCTAGAAATGGATTGGGCCTGGGCGCGGTTCTTTGCTATGTTGGCGCTATTTGAAGCGGGGATGTGTGCCCTTGTCCTGTCCAATTCGCTGTTTATTAGCTATATGATCCTGGAAATCCTGACGCTGGGAACCTATATGCTGATTGGCATGTGGTTTAACCAGTCCTTAGTGGTGACAGGTGCGCGTGATGCTTTTCTCACCAAGCGGGTGGGCGACTTGTTTCTGCTAATGGGGGTGCTGGCGATCTATCCGCTGACGGGCACCTGGGATTATAACCAGATGGCAATTTGGGCAGAAACGGCAAATATTGATCCCAAGCTTGCGGCGTTGGTGGGGCTGGGTTTGCTGGCAGGACCGATGGGCAAGTGCGCTCAGTTTCCGCTGCATCTGTGGCTAGATGAAGCGATGGAAGGTCCTTTGCCCAGCACGATTCTGCGGAATTCAGTAGTGGTGGCGACGGGGGCCTGGGTGCTGGTGAAGCTGGAGCCTGTGCTGTCGCTGTCGCCTGCGGTGATGAACACAACGATCGCCATTGGAGCCGTTACGGCGGTCGGCGGCACGCTAATCGCCATCGCCCAAATTGATGTGAAACGATCGCTCTCCTATCTGGTGAGTGCCTACATGGGTGTGGTGTTCATTGCAGTGGGCAGCCACCAAACCGAGGCAGCGCTGCTGCTGGTCTTGACCCACGGGATTGCGATGGCGGCGCTGGTGGCTAGCACCGGATCGATCGTGCTGAATACAGTCACCCAAGATTTGACGCAGTTAGGCGGGCTGTGGTCACGGCGACCGATCACCGGGCTGTCGTTTATTGCGGGAGCGATCGGATTAATCGCGCTACCGCCCTTTGGCACCTTTTGGGCAATGCTAAAGCTAGCGAATGAGCTGTGGGAAACGCACCCTTGGCTGGTGGGATTGCTGCTGGTGATCAATAGCTTGGCGGCTTTTAGCTTGACCCGCACCTTCGGACGGATGTTTGCAGGGAAACCTCACGCGATGGCGGTACGATCGCCTGAAAACATTTGGTCAGTAACCTTGCCGATGACGATCCTTGCCGGATTCTCGCTGCATGTGCCGATGATTTTGCAGAGCCTCAATTTGCTACCTGCTTGGGCAACCCTCAACAAAGATCTGGCTTTGCTGCTCACTTGGTCAAGTATTTTCGGTCTGAGTCTGGGTGGTTTAGTTTACGTTGGCAGCTATGTCGCTAAGCCTGTGCAGCTTCCCTGGAAGCCACTGCAAAACCTCCTGGCTTATGACTTCTATACGCCTACCCTCTATCGCTCTAGTGTGGTTGGCAGTGTGGATATTGTGTCTCGACTAACGGACTGGATCGATCGCTATATTGTGGATGGCTTAGTCAACTTCGTGGGTGTCTCTTCGCTGTTTGGAGGGGAGGCGTTGAAGTACGGCAATTCTGGTCAGAGTCAATCCTATGTGCTGACGATCGTTTTTGGGTTATTTATTGCTGCATTCCTCGTAAGCTGGTCATTTTTATCTCAGCTGCAAATTGCTCAAGTTGTTTCTCTGGTTGCAGGTAGCTAATCCTTCATTCCCTTACCTCTATGCTGAGTTCTCTCATTTGGCTTCCGATTTTGGGTGCGGCGATCGTCGCTCTTTTACCCGCTTCTCATTCCCAACAGCAGATTCGCGCAGGTGCTGTCTGGCTATCGGGTGGCGTTCTGCTGTGGACAATTTGGCTACTGACTCAGTTTGATATTGCCTATTCGGCGCTTCAGTTTCGGGAGTATTTGCCCTGGCTCGAAACCTTGGGATTGAACTACGAGCTGGGGGCAGATGGCTTATCGATCGTCATGCTGGCGCTCAATAGCTTTCTCACTTGGATTGCGCTGCTGTGTAGTGGTAGCACCGATCGCCCGCGCTTATTTTATTCGCTGATTCTGTTCATTAGCGGTGGCGTTGCTGGAGCTTTTCTAGCCCAAAATCTGCTGCTCTTTTTCTTCTTTTATGAGCTAGTTCTGGTTCCTTTCTATCTGCTAATTTCCATCTGGGGCAGCGATAAGAGAAGCTATGCGGCAACCAAGTTTTTGATTTATACGGCGACTTCTGGCATTTTGATTCTTGCCGGATTCTTAGGTTTGGTTTGGCTGACGAAGGCGGCTGATTTTTCTTATCAGTCGGTGTTAGGGCAAACGCTGCCGATGGGCTTGCAGCTTGTCCTGCTGGGTTTGCTGATCATAGGATTTGGCATCAAGATTCCCCTGGTGCCCTTTCATACCTGGCTACCTGATACCTATGTGGCGGCTTCTACGCCCGTCGTAATTTTGCTAGGCGGTGTACTGGCGAAGTTGGGAACCTATGGCATTATGCGGTTTGGGCTGGGTCTGTTTCCGCAAGCCTGGACGATCGCCTCTCCCTATTTAGCCACCTGGGCAGCCATCAGCATTTTGTATGGAGCAATGGCGGCGATCGCTCAAAAGGACATCAAGCGCATGGTTGCCTATAGCTCGATCGGGCATATGGGCTATGTGTTGCTGGGGGTGGCGGCTCTCACGCCATTGGCATTAGTGGGCGCAGTGTCGCAGATGGTGGCGCATGGATTAATTCTGGCGCTGCTGTTTCATCTGGTGGGGGTGATTGAAGTTAAAGTGGGCAGTCGGGAACTGGATGTTTTGAACGGCTTGCTGAACCCGATTCGCGGCTTGCCTTCAGTAGCTTCAATGCTGATTTTAGGAGCTATGGCAAGCGCCGGAATTCCGGGATTGGCGGGTTTCATTGCCGAATTCCTGGTGTTTCAGGGCAGCTATGCCGTGTTTCCTTGGCAGACGCTATTGGCGGTTATCGGTACGGGACTCACAGCCGTTTATTTTGTGATTCTGCTGAATCGTACTTGTTTTGGCAAGTTGGACAATGCGATCGCCTATTTTCCTAAAGTTTACTGGTCTGACAAAGTACCTGCGCTAATTTTGGGAGCGCTGATTCTGTTCTTGGGAATTCAACCTGTGTGGTTAGTGCGGTGGACAGAATCAACGACAACGGCTTTGGTTGCTACAGTACCCGATCGGGCGATCGTAGTTCAGGCGGACGATGCGAGCACAAGTTCCCTGTAAGTCTTCTTTCTATCGAAAATGATTGCCCGAATGCTGCCCCTACACCTTAATATCTCACCCTACATTGACTATCCCTATGACCACTACCCTCGAAAACCCGACGATCGCTAAGTTACCGCCTTCCACCCATGAATTTTCCGACGTTATCCGTCGCTTGGAGGCAGGTGGGGCGATGCTGCCGGATACGCCGGAGAACTTGATGCAGATCATTGGGTTGTACAAAGCCTATGCTGTGCCGATGGATTTCTACTGGCGCGATCTGCTGTACATTGCCGAGCGCGTGTTCCTGAATCCGCTGCCGTTTTTTAAGTATTTCATCTCGCAGGATTATCTCGATCGCCCCAATCACTATGCCGGAGAGACTGCCGATCTGCGGATCTGGCGAGGCAGAGCCTCAGCGCACCCGGAGCTATTGGAATTTATGGCGAAAGGGGAAACTAATTCAAAGCTGCCCCGACTGTTTCATCATCTCTGGCACGATCGCATTAACATGGAGTTTGCTGAAGAATGTATGCGATCGATGCTCTGGCATGGGCGCGATATGGGCATGGGACAGTTTGATGCTTACCTAGACAGCGAGGAGTATCGTCAAAACGCCGATCGCGCCATCAAAGCCTACTTCAAGGGTAATCTGGCAATGCTGGGGCTATATAAAATGTTTCCTGAAATGTTCCTAGAGCAGGTACGGCAAATGTCCTACTACTCAAATTTAGGTCTGTTTTGGGAGGTAATGGCTCCGGTATTTTTTGAGATGTCGGATCTCTACGATGAGGGTAAGATTGCTAGCGTCCCCGATGCGATGAATTTCTTGGTGAACGGTATCTTTGCGATCGCCGGACGACCGATTTATCATCATCTTTACGTTGGCGACGAATGTTACGAGATTATCCCCAAGTCGAAGGGTTTTATGTGGCTTTACGAGGCAGCGCTACCCTATGTAGAAGCCGTGTTTTATCGCACTTCTCCATTCCGGGGCACTAAGTCTTACAATGCTCAAGCCGGACAGGTGCCCACCCAGCAAAAAGACTTTCACTATGGCGTGCTGTATGCTGACAAGTTTCCCGTTGGCTCTGCCGGAATTCCACCAACGCTGCTGGCGCAGGATATGCTGCATTTTTTGCCGCCCTACCTGGTGGAATATTACCAGCAGCACTGCCGGGGTGAAGATGACATGCTGGTGCAGTTGGCGGTTAGCTTTCAGCGATCGATGTATTGCGTTACCTCTGCGGTGATTCAGGCGCTGCGAACTGCCTTACTGTATCCCTTGGACGACCCTAACCCAGAACATTTGCTGGCAAACCGCAAGTTTTTTGAGGCACAGCTCGATCGATTTAAGCGATCGGAGTCACGGATTCGGGAGATTCAGTCTCAGGAGTATCGCTAAATCAAGTTTGCATTCTCGCGATCGCTATTGGCTCAAGCAAAACTAATGTTTGAGTTGCCAAAATCAATATTTGCTTAAGCGAAACCAGCATTTGCTTCAGTGAAATTAATATTTGGGTTCCCAAAATCAAGGTTTGGGTTCTCGCGATCGCTGTTGGCTGGGGCGAAATCAAGGTTTGCTTAGACAGACAGTGATCGCGAGAACAGGGCAATAGATAGGCAACGAAGGAAGCGGATGAACAATTGAGCACCTGTTTCATCCGTTGCCTATGGGTTATCTAGTTGGTTGGGCGATAGTGGGTGCTATGAAGTGCCCCCCTGCCTTCGGACAGATTGTTCGCATTACCTTGCAGCATCAACTGCTGATGATTTTTCCTAGAAGTAGACCCACTCTACTTCTGCCTCAATTGCTTGCCGATAAAATCGAGTGACCTACATCCCCAGTTCCGCTTGATTCAGTCATTGGATGCAACTATACAAATGGCATCAATAACTTTTCACTGTCCAGTCATTCAAGATTTAGAGCAAAATTATTAAGTTACGCAAATTAATTCCGAGACTTGGCGTAATTCCTCTGGATTTGGATGATAGATGAGATAAATGAATCAGTGCTACAGCAAGTTCTTGAAGGAGCCTACCATGCCGCCAAAAACCTCATGTAAGCCACGTGGGAAACATCCTACCAACGCCGATCCTACCTATACAAGACCTTCCTACACAACGGATGGCTCTAAAGTCTATATGGCGGCTCGGTTCGCTCCCGATAATGATCCCACGCCTGAGCCTAGTTTTCTTGCAGATGCGAATTATTGGAATTTCTCGCTATTAGAAGCAGGGGGTTTCACAGGTGTAACCGTCAAAAGATTAAACTCTGGCAATCGAGGCTTAGAGGTGACGCTGTCTACTAGCGCTAGATCCACTCGCAAGGACATCGAACTAGATGCGTTTGTAAATGAGCCGCTTTTTCGCACCTCAATCGTCTTTGAGAATGGGTCGATCGCCAAAATTGCCTACAGTGGAGAACCAAATCTTACAGGAAGAAATAAACATGATTTCCTCTACGGTGGTGATGGCGCTGAAGTCATTGACGGACGAAGAAGCTCAGACTATATGAAGGGGGGCGGCGGTAATGATGTCTACATCGTTAACAACGCCAGTGACTTTGTAGATGATTCTCCTGAGACTGGAACGGAAACTGTTAAGGCTTCCGTAGATTGGTCTTTAAGTAAAAAAACTCAGAATGTAACTTACTACTCTTATGCCTCACAAGACCCAACGGGTATTGATAATCTTGTTTTGACAGGTGGCAGCAACATCAAGGGGACAGGAAACTACCTTAATAATGAGATTACTGGCAATGATGGTAATAATTTATTGGTAGGATTCGTGGATCTGCCGCGTTATTCTGATGGAACTGTCTTTGGCATTACTGATGCTGGCATCCTACAGCGTGCTGAGGATAGGTATAGACACCAGGTTGATAAACTAACGGGTCGAGGTGGTAAAGACACATTTGCGTTAGGGGACACTTCTCAAATTTTTTACACCTTGAGCGGCAATGGAGATTATGCAGTCATCAAAGACTTTTCAGCAGGTACCGATAAGATTCAGATTAAAGGGGCTGCAATCAATTATAGATTGCAGGTAAGTGGCGGCAATACTCAAATCTTTGCGAAAACTGGCAACGAGCTGATTGCAATCGTAGAAGGCAAAACGAACATTGGAGCGATTACCAACAGTTTCATTGTGGCAACCTGAGCTTTAATCTACGGGCAATCGCCAATCGATCGCTCTATTTAAAGGCTTGCAAGATTGAGAGCTTAATTTGACTACTCTATTATGATACAGCCTGCTTGTGTGATTTCCAGAGGGGCAATTGGTTTATTAATTTGGATGCTCTGGGGAAGCAATTTAGCCCTATCTCAAGTCGTTGGAGATACTACGCTTCCGCGTCCGTCTCAGGTTGGAAATCAAGGTAACGCTCTGGTAATCACGGACGGCACTGAAGCCGGTACAAATCTATTCCACAGCTTTCGAGAATTTTCGGTGCCCAATGGCAGAACGGCATCGTTCCGGGGCGTTGATCCAGCAATTACCCATATCTTCTCTCGCGTGACCGGATCGCGTATTTCTAGAATTGATGGCACGATTGAAGTCTTGAGATCAGATGGCTCCCTCAGCGCTGCCAATCTTTTCCTGCTCAACCCCAACGGCATTGTGTTTGGACGCAATGCTTCACTCAACGTTGGCGGATCGTTTTTAGCAACTACCGCTAACCGGATCAACTTTGCTGACGGCACACCGTTTAGTGCTGTTACACCACAATTGGCGCTGCTAACGATCAGTCTTCCAGTGGGTCTTCAGTTTGGCAGAAATCCAGGAAATATCGTTAATCGATCGACCCAAGTTATTCGAGACACGCAGGGCAATCCTGCTCTATTTGATGGCGAATCGTATCCTGGCGGATTGCAAGTCCGTCCCGATCGCACTGTGGCTTTGGTGGGCGGAAACGTCGATCTGCTGGGCGGATACCTATTTACAGCTAGCGGACGAATTGAACTAGGCAGTGTCATCAGTCCGGGTCAGGTGAGCCTGTCTACAATAGACGAGGGATGGCGTTTAGGATACGAAGGGATACAAAAGTTCGGTAGAATTCGCTTGTCCCAGGGAGGAAGCGTGGATACTAGCGGATCGATTGCAGTTGATGCTGGCGTAGGAGGTGGTGGCGCAATTCAAATTCAGGCAGGACAAGTCAGTCTTACAGATGGCTCACAGATACTTTCAGTGACGGAAGGAACCGCATCTGGACAAAGGCTTTCTATTCACGCGATCGATTCTATTACTTTATCAGGCATCGTTAGCGGAATTAATAGTGGTTTTTCGACGACGACAGTAGGTTCTGGCAATGCTGGAGACGTGCTTGTTTCTACGCGATCGCTCATCATCCAAGACGGAGCTTCAGTCAACTCCATTACGAATGCAAACGGCAAGAGTGGCAGTCTGAATATCCGAGCCTCAGATGCCGTCATTCTAGACAGCGCCCAGCCTAACTTTGGCACAGGTTTAGTGACTCAGACTGGCTCTGATGCGTCAGGAAATGTGGGAGATATCCGCATCAGAACCGGACGTTTGATGATTCGTAATGCGAGTTTAGGCTCTCTGACGCTAAGTTCAGGGCGCGGCGGCGATGTGTCTATCCAGGCTCAATCTATAGATATTTTAGGTAACGGTCTTTTATATTCCCAAACGCAGGGCAATGGAGTCGCAGGTCGCGCCGGAAATATCACCCTTCAAACTCAGCAGCTTCGTAGCCAGGAAGGCGGGGCAATTTCCTCAACAACTTTTGGATCTGGGCGGGCGGGCGACATCACCGTCAAAGCAACGGATATCGCTATGGCAGGAATTTTGCTTTTATCGAACGGTCAGCCTCAGCTTAGCCCTGAAGGATTGACCTTTCCTGGAGGCATATTTTCTGGCCCTGATGTGAGGGCGATCGGCAATGGCGGACAGATTTTGGTCGAAACTCAGCGATTACGCCTCAGCGGGGGTGCCGTTTTGCAAACTAACACCTACGGCAGCGGAGCAGCAGGTAACTTGACTGTACGTGCTAGAGAGGCGATCGAGATTAGTGGCACTGCCCCAAATGCTCTTTCTCCGACAGGTCTACTGGCTGTTTCTGGAGGGCTGCCCGGTCAAAATTTTCGAGCGGTGCGTCAGGCGACTGGAGCAGGAGGCAATTTGAACATTACAACTCGGCAATTCACAGTTCGAGAGGGGGCAGTGGTGGCGGTAAGCAGTATAAATCCGCAGGCTACTGGCGCAGGACGTTTGCAGATACGGGCACAGAACATTCTGCTAGACAGAGGATTAGTAGATGCTCAAACCGAATCAGGATCGGGAGCAAACATTGACATCCGCCAAGCAGAGGTCTTACTCCTGCGACGCAATAGCGCTATTACGACATCGGCAGGAACTGAAAGCGGAGGCGGGACAGGGGGCAATATTGATATCCAAAGTAACTTTATTTTGGCAAATCCTGATGAGAATAGCGATATCACGGCAAATGCGATCCGGGAAAATGCGGGGAACATAACGCTAAACGAAAAAGCACTCATCGGAATTGCGCCACAGGAGCAGCAGACGATTGAAAGTGATATCACTGCCAGCTCAGAGTTTGGCAACAGCGGCGTTATTAGTTTCAATACGCCCAGGATCGACCCGACACGGGGCTTAGTGGCACTAGCGAGCGATCCTGTTGATGCCTCTCAATTGATCGATCGCCAGTGTACCGCAGGAAACGAACCCGCTCAACGCCTTGCCAGCGAATTTGTGATGTCGGGTCGTGGAGGTCTGCCTCCCAGCCCAACAGATTTGGGCACAACTCAGGCAGTGCTGACAGATTGGGCAACCTTGGATGCGAAACCAGTCCCGCCAGCAAATAGACTTCCTCCGCCTGTTGCCTTTAGGGAAGGCGTTTCTGAGGCTGATCGTTCTAGCCATGCAGGGACGATCGCCGAAGCCCAGGGCTGGGTCATTGATAAAAGTGGGGTGGTTATCTTGACAACTCAGGCTACGGGTCGCTCCTATCCCTCTGAGTTAGCACCTGCTTGTGCCGCTCAACTCTCTCAAACTCATCATCCTTGAATCTGAAGTGCCCACCATAGATGTCTTAAACAAACTGACGACAGCTATTAAAGATTGATTTCAAAGTGAGTGAATTTTGGAATCTGCACCGGGAATATTGTAACTAGAGTCAAACCGTTTCTCCTGTCGCTTCACGGATCAATCTATGCTCTTCAAGATTAAAAGACTTGCGGTTTACTTGTTTCTGACCTTCTCTGCCGTTCTGCTCATTCATGCCTGTGGCAGCAGCGCTCCAGCCGGATTTGAAGTGAAGATGCTCGTGGGTAGCGCCCTACAGGATTTTTGTACCCAATCTGCCGATCGCTTTAACCAGCAGCAGCCGAAGCTTCAAAGCGGCGAGGCATACTACGTTTCCTGTGAGGCTTTGGGCAGCGGCGATGGGGTGGCAAAAATGGTGTCCTTGGCGCAGCAGTTCAAAGCGGGCACTTTACCTGCCGATGCTCCTGAGTTTCCAACGCTGCTCTCGGTGGATGGTGAAATCTATCAGAGTTTATTGATCGATCGCATCAACCAAGTGTTTCCAGGACAGAAATACATCCCTGAAATCACCGATTCACCGCTGCTTGCCAATAGCCCGATGGTGTTCATGGCTCCGGCAGACTTGGCTCCCGGATTGCGGCAAACGAATGATTTGTTTAAGGCTCTGGTGACGGCAAAAACACATCGAGATATTGATGCTGCCAGTCAGCCTTTGCCCGTTCACTATGTCCAGACTGCACCCACCAAATCTAACTCTGGGCTGCAAACGCTAGTGGCGCAATATGCCTCGGTTTCGGGTAAGCGACCTGAACAAATGACGGACGCAGATGTCAAGCGCTACACGGCAGATGTGAAAGCCATTCAGGAAAAGATTACGCGATACGGCGTTTCTACCCACTCTCTAGCCACAGCAATGGTGCAGAACGGCAGCTTTTGGGCTTCGATCGCCTCTGTCTATGAGTCTTCAGTGATTGCGGCGAATGCGGGGCAAACGCCAGGGCAAGCCAAGTATGAAGCAATTTATCCCAAAGCGACCTTTTCATCTAACATGCGATCGATCTTGCCCACCGCTCCCTGGGTCAGCGCTCAGGAAAAAGCAGCAGCAGAGCAGGTCGTCACCTATCTGCAATCTGCCGAAGCGCAGCAGATTGCTGCCAGCCTCGGATTACGACCTGGTACTCCTGGCGTGGCGCTGGGGGCAAAGTTTAGCCCAGAGTTTGGCGTGAATCCCCAGGCAAAATACGACTCCTACCGTCCGCCCCAGCCCGAAGTGGTGGAGGCCATGCTGACCGCCTGGGAACAAAACGCTAAAAAGCCCTCCTTGGTGGCGATCGTAGTCGATTCATCCGGTTCGATGGCGGGCGACAAAATGCCAGCCGTACAGTCCACGCTGCAAAATTATATTAAAGCTCTGACTCCCAACGATCGCATTGCCCTGATCGATTTTGATACTGCTATCCGTCCTCCCATTCTGGTGGATGGCTCTCCTGCTGGACAGGCTAAAGGGCTAGAGTTCATTAGTGGTTTAGCGGTAGAGGGCGGTACTGCGCTTTACGATGCCTCGCTCTACGGTCGCAACTGGCTCCAGCAAAATCTTCGTCCTAATGCCATCAACGCGGTACTTGTGCTAACGGACGGTCAAGATACGGACTCCAGTATTGGCCTTGACCAGCTGGCGACCGATTTAGCCAAGAGCGGCATTGAGAGCGACCAGCGTATTTCCTTTTTCACGGTCGGCTATGGCAACGAGGGCGAATTTGATGCCAGCGCTCTAGAAAAAATTGCCCAAACGACAGGCGGCTACTACTCTAAGGGAGATCCTGAGACGATTTCACGGGTCATGCAAAACCTACAACTGGAGTTTTAGGATTGTGAAATTTGCTAACCCTCTTTACTATCCTCTGCCGATGCTGATAGGTGCGATCGCCCTAGTATTCAGCATCCGGGTTGCCAAATTGCCAAGCTGGGTGGCACTGCCTGCTGCGGGGGCGATCGCCTTTACAGGAGCCGCCTTCCGCAAAGGGCAGGAGCCGGAAATGCTGAATCTAGAGAATCCGGAATTAGAACGGGAACTCCTCTCAGTGCAGCAGCAGGCGAGGCTGTTAGCCGAAAAGGCGATCGCACTTCGCGCCGAGGCGGCAAGGCTAATTACCGATTCCCTGCAAATGGATCTGCTGGCATCGGTGCAATTGGCTTGCGATCGGTCAACGGAGCTACCCCAAAAGATAAATGCACTTGCCCAACGAATGCAGGGTAGCGATTCGCTGCTGTCGGTAGATGATTTACGCAAACAGTTGAGCGGAGTGCAAAATCGCCTACAAACAACCCGCTCAGGTTTAGTGAGAGAGCAGCTTGAATATCTGGCGGAAAGCTTGGAGCAAAATATACAGCTTGTCCAAACTGGAGAGGATGCTCGGCAGGCACAGGTTGCCAACCTGTCTACGCTGGTTGTGGATTCGGCAGGCGTGTTGCAAGCCCTGCAAAATAAACTGCGATCGGCAAACCTGGCAGATGCGCAGCAAAGTCTAGAACTGCGATCGCTCAGCGACGAGCTGAGCCTCTTTCAAGAAAACGTCGATTTGCTGATGAGCCAATCATCCCCATGAAAAGAACTCAATCTCGCCTGACCCGTCGAGCCTTTCTCTCTAGCCTTATCTTCCTGACAGGACTCGGTCTTGCCTACGCACCGATACCGGGCTTGAGTCAGACAATCGCGATCGTGAGCGGCACAGAGCTTCAGGAACCGCTGCAGGCTCTAGAAGCTAAATTTGAGCAAGCCCATCCTGATATCCAGATCGAGCTAAAGTTTCAAGGCTCTCAGGATATTGTCAACAACTACATTGACGACAAAAACGAGTTCACTCCAGCAGTACTAATCCCAGCAAATGGCGAAAGCCTGACGGAGCTAGAGGAGCGCTGGCTTGCCCAAAACAGTGAACCTCCCTTTTATGGGGCACCCCAGCCGATCGTCAAATCCATTCTGGTGGGCATTGCCTGGAGCGATCGCGGCAAAGTTCTATTTCCCAACGGACGTTTTGACTGGCAACAGCTAGAATCTGCTCTACAGAAAGGCAACTGGAGCGCGATCGGCGGTGACAAAAGCTGGGGCAGCATTGATTTGGTTTTGACCGATCCGACGCGATCGAATAGCGGTCAGTTGGCGATGGGGCTATGGGCAGGATCTAGGGGGGCAGGATCTAGCACTCTCAATTCCAGTGTGCTGAGTAGTCCAGCGATCGCCTCTCTATTTAAATTAGCAAAGCAGTCGGTTTACAATCCGCCGCGATCGACCGACACCTTGCTGCAAGAATTCATCACGCGCGGTCCCAACGATGCTGATGTGGCAGTCGTTTACGAAAGCATTGCCCTACATCGCTGGAAGCAGTCCACTACGACGCAAGGAAAGCCCTACCAGATTTACTACATTGACCCGACGATCGAGACAGTTTCAACAGCAGCGATCGCCAAACGTAATGTCAGTCAAGGTGCTGCTAACGCCGCTCAGCAGTTTCTAGAATTTCTGAAGCAGCCCGAACAGCAGGCTGTGTTTGTGCAATATGGCTTTCGTCCGGTGAATCCCTCAGTGGACTTGCGATCAATCCCCAACAGCCCTTGGAATCAAAATATTCCCGGTGCCGAAGTCAACCCGCCCGGAGTTCAGCCAACGCCCGATCGCAATACCCTAGACGAAATCATTCGCCTGTGGCAGCGAGGATAGCTCAGCATACCACTCAGAAGCTTTGCAGCCGCTAAAAAATGGGCGTTGCTGATTTCGTGTATAGATTTTTTGAAAGGGGTGAGAATCGCCCCTTTCAAAAAATTAAGTCGTGGCTTAAGCCTTCAAATAATAGTCAAAAAATGCGATCGATCGTTCCCAGGCAAGCTGGGCAGCATTGGCATCGTAGCGCGCTTCACTGGTGTCATTGTGGAACGCATGATTCACTTTGCCATACATGCAGAGGGTGTAATCTTTTCCTCCAGCTCGCAGCGCCGCCTCGTATCCAGGGATTCCTTGATTGATTCGTTCATCAAGTCCGGCATAGTGAAGCAACAGCGGCGACTGAATCTTTGGCACATCCTCAACTGGGGGAACCAAGCCGTAGAAAGCGATCGCTGCCCCCAAGTCCGGCGCATTGACTGCCAACTGATTAGTCATCGCCCCCCCCCAGCAAAAGCCTACACAGCCGACTTTACTGGCACCGCGACTTTGCAAAAATGCCAGGGTTGCCATGAGATTTCCCAAGGTTTGCTGAGCATCTAGAGCGCCAATTAGCTCACGCGCCCTATCTTCATCTTTGGGAGTGCCACCTGCGATCGAGAGAAAATCTGCTCCCAGAGCCTCATAACCCTCCAATGCGACGCGACGCACGACATCTTGAATATGGGCAGTCAAGCCTCGATTCTCGTGGATCACGATCACTTTGGGCAAGTCCCCTGAAGCATTTTTGGGTCGAGCTAGATACCCCATCATTTCTCCACCCGCACCAGGATAGGTGATGGTTTCGGTGCTGAGCTGAGGATCATCTTCTGCCACCATGACCGCTTTGGCGTAGTTACTTTCCAGAATGGGCAGAAGGGCTGTAGCTGCCGCCGTGCCTCCCGCCAGCAGAACCAATTTTTTAAAGAAGTCGCGCCGAGCCAAAGCAGTATGGGTGTATTCGTCAAATAGATCAATAATTTCTTGGTTCACCTGATTTGCTCGCTTCATTGGGTGATAATTCCTGTAATGACAATTCCTATATGGCTGAAGTAACCCAGCCTGAACTTAAGGACATATAGTCTGAGAACATCTGGAAAGAGAGCCTTGTCTCTTTAAGCATTCTGTAACATCTTATATTTTTGTAACGCCACAATGCCGTCCGACACATTACAAATCTGTAATCTAAACGATCGCCCCTCTGTTATCAGAACTGCCTTTAATAGCTAGCAGTCGTATGTTCCCCTTGTGGCTCGGTAAATACGGCACCTGAGCGTTGCTGATTTCAGAGAGAGATTTTTATGAGAGAGGAACGCGGGGTGCCACGCTCACAAACAATATCGCTTCAAAAAAATATCTCTCGATGAAGCCATGACTCTGAGGCTACAACTTCAGGAAGAGATAAGTTTACAAAACTCAATGTATGCTCAGATCTATGACTTTCAATGCTTGTAACACTGCGTGACTCATGCTGCCAACCTCAACCCATAGATCCTCTAACAGATTGACTGATCGATCGCAGCTGGCGGCAATACTGAGCCGCTTTTGGCTAACCGGACTGTTTCTTTTACCTACGGGCTGTGCCTTGATGCCGCCTGGAGATGCCCAAACGGCTGACCAGTCACCTCGATCGCAGCAGCCTCAATCTGTTGCCGTGGATGTAGCGATCGCCCGTGAGGCGCAGCTAGAGCAAGACCAAGCCTATACGGGTACAACTCTGCCCTATCGCCTAGTGTCTGTGCGATCGCAGGTGGAAGGGCAGGTTTTGGACGTGGCGGTAGATGTGGGTAATCCAGTACAGCAAGGACAGGTTGTGGCGCAGCTAGACGATAGTCTGCTGGCAGCAGCAGTCGTGGAAGCTGATGCAGAAGTGGCGGCGCGTGAGGCGGATGTCGCCAGTCTGCAAGCCGAAGTGGCGGATGCTCAAACCCAGGTCAGACAAGCAGAGCTAGAGCTTCAGCAGGCGCGATCGGACGCAGACAGGCTGGAGCAGCTTTTTAGAGAAGGCGCGATCGCCGAGCAGGAATTTGAGCTGGGACGCACAGGAGCCGCAACGGCAGAACAGGCAGTGCGATCGGCGCAGCAACAGGTACGTAACCGTCAGAGAGCCGTGGATGCGTCTCAGCGTCGGATTTCTTCTCAAGAGGCGTTGGTGGCTCAAGCCCAGCAGCGACAGGGTTACACAGTATTACGCGCCCCGGTAGAGGGTGCAGTTTTAGAGCGGGTCATGGAGCCGGGAGACTTAGCTCAGGCGGGTAGCGAAATTTTGCGGTTGGGAGATCTCAGCCAAATTAAGGTGGAAGTGCAAATTTCAGAGCTAGAGTTGGCTGACATTCGGTTAGGTCAGCCTGTGCAGGTTAAATTGGATGCCTTTGCCGCTCGCACTTTCCAAGGTCGCGTTTCTCAAATTTCTCCTGCTGCCGATCCGACTGCTCGGTTGGTGCCCATTGAAGTGACGATTCCTAATTCAGAAGGGCAGATCGGCACTGGGCTGCTGGCGCGAGTTAGCTTTACTCCCCAGACGGCGCGGCAAGTCGTAATCCCTGAAGCTGCGGTGCAGGTTGCTTCTAGAGGCTCAGCGCCATCGGGTTCGCAGGCATCCCGATCGCAGGCATCCCGATCGCAATCAGGCTCAGCGCCGTCGGGATCAGCCACTCAGCGCTCTGAAGCCAAGACTGCGACGCTTTTTGTGGTTAAAGGAGAGGGCGATCGCGCCACGGTAGAAGCTCGAACGGTGCGTCTGGGCGATCGGGTGGATGATCAGGTGGAAATTTTGTCAGGACTGAAGCCGGGTGAACAATTCGTGGTTCGCAGCAGCGGAGAGCTGAAGAGCGGTAATTCGGTACGCCTTAGCCTGATTTCTGAAACTCCCTCAGCAAGCCTCTAAACGAATTTTTAAGCGAATTTCCAAGCAAACTTCCGAGCCAAGAGCCTTCACTATGCAGACTCCCCAAACCTCCGGCTTCAGCATTAGCAGTCTTGCTATTCGCCAGCACATTGGCACCCTCATGATCACGCTGGCAGTGATGGTGATTGGTATCTTTTTTATTTTCAATCTCCAGGTTGATTTACTGCCTTCTATTACCTATCCCCGGATCGGTGTACGCCTTGATATTCCGGGTATCTCGCCAGATGTAGCGATCGATGAGGTGACAAGACCCCTCGAAGAGGCGCTTTCTGCGACGGAAGGTGTTGTGCAGGTTTACTCCCAAACCCGTGAAGGTCAAGTCAGCATTGATTTGTACTTTGAGGCTGGGGGTGACATTGACCAAGCGCTCAATGATGCTACGGCAGCCTTCAACCGGGCACAGGCGAATTTGCCGGATGTGGTAGAAGCCCCGCGCCTTTTCAAAGTAGATCCGTCTCAGCTGCCTGTGTATGAGTTAGCGATCGCATCTGCTTCCCTCGAAGCTGTAGATTTGCGGGTGTTCGCGGATGAAGAGCTAGCCCGTGAGCTTGGAGTAGTCTCAGGAGTTGCTTCTGTAGATGTTTCGGGCGGTGTTTCCGAAGAGGTTCGAGTTACGGTTGATCTGAATCGGCTGCAATCTCTTGGAGTCGGGCTGAACGAAATACTGACTGAGCTTGAGGAAACGAATCAGGATGTTTCGGGAGGGCGAATTCTGGGTGAGCGTTCAGAACCTCTCACGAGAGCTATAGGACGGTTCCAAGATGCCGATGAGATTCGCAACCTTTCCTTTAGAGTCGCTGTTCCGGCTGGAGAGACTGAGTCTAGTGCGCGTCGAGTGTATCTGCGCGACTTTGCAGAGGTTGAAGATGGAACAGAGAACCAGCGGATTTTTGTCTCGCTCAACAAGCAGCCTGCCGTTAAGGTCAGCATTCAGAAGCAGCCTGATGCCAACACGATCCAAGTAGTTGAGGGCGTAAAGCGCCGCATTGCAGAGCTACGACAAGCTGGAATTATTCCAGAAGGGACGGAACTGATTCCGACTCTGGATGAGTCCATATTTATTCAAGAATCGCTGAATAGCGTTACCGATGCAGCGCTCTCTGGAGCTGCTCTTGCTGCTTTGGCCGTGCTGGTGTTTCTCGGATCGCTACGGCAAACCCTCATTATCAGCTTGACGATTCCTCTCTGTACTTTGGCAGCTGCGATCGCCATGAGGCTCTGCGGCTTCTCGCTCAACGTTTTCAGCTTGGCTGGACTGGCTATCAGCGTTGGACAGGCGGTAGATACTTCAGTTGTAGTGCTAGAAAACATCAACAAGCGATCGGCTGCTCAGCTTAGCTCTAGCGCTCTTGAACAGAATGGGCAGCAAAATGGGCAGCAAAATGGGCAGAAGAATGGGCAGCAAAATGGGCGATCGCGTCAAACCGCAATTGATTTAGTGGAAGAGAGTAGCCGAGAGGTGGAATCTTCGCTTGTAGCGGCAACCGCAGGCAACATTGTGTCGGTGCTGCCGTTCGTTCTAATTGGGGGGTTTATTGCTCTACTGTTCAATGAGCTGATTCTGACGATTTGCTTCGCAGTTTTGGCATCGCTGCTAGTTGCGGTTACCGTAGTCCCGATGCTCTCATCTCGGCTGATTACCATCCGCTGGTCGAGTCGGATCAATCAGTTATGGCTGCTGCGAGAATTTAATCAGCGACTTGAAGGCGCAACCCGCCGATATGCCAAAGTATTGGGGTTAGCAGTTCATCATCGACTGGTGGTTTTAGCGATCGCTTTTGCAGTCTTGGGCGGCAGCAGCTTGCTGATGATCGGTCAAATTCCACAAGAGGTTCTGCCGCGTATTAACACAGGGCAAGCGCGGCTCAATGCTCAGTTTCCACCCGGAACGCCGCTAGAGGTGAGCCAGAAGATCATGACTGCCGTAGATGACATTTTCTTGGCTCAGCCGGAAACGCAAGATGTCTTCTCTACAGTGGGCGGTTCTCTATTTGCCAGCAGCACCAGCGAAAACCCGCTCCGGGCTTCTAGCACCATTACCCTGAAGCCAGGGGCAGATGTTGAGCAGTATGTTTCTAAAGTTTCACGGGAGTTCAATCAGCTCAATCTTGTTGATGTTCGATTGCGGATGAGTCCGGGTGAAGTGCGAGGATTAATTCTCAATAATTCCCCAGTGCGATCGGATGTGGACGTGATCTTGCAAGGAGAAGATGCCGAAGTTTTGGAACAGGCAGGACAGCAGGTGCTGCAAGCTCTGGAGGAGGCAGAGCTATCAAGCTTCCGACCCGATGCAGATAGCCGTCAGCCTGAGCTACAGATTCGACTCGATCGCGAACGGGCAGCCGATCTGAATCTGAATATTCAAGATGTGGGTGATGTGTTAACGACGGCGATCGAAGGGTCTGTTCCCACGCAGCTCCAGCGCGGCAATCGCCTAGTAGACGTGCGCGTACAGCTCAATCAGGATGAAATTCGCCAATCTTCTCAGCTAGAGGCTTTGCCTCTCTTTACCGCAGACCGACAGCTTGTGCGGCTGGGCAATGTGGCACAGATTCAGGCTGGGCAAGCTCCTGGGCAAATTCAGCGGATTAACCAACGCCAAGTTTTTCTAATCGCGGGAACTCTGAATGAAGGAGCAAGTCTGGGAGCAGCTTTGGAGGAGGTCGATCGCGTCATGCAGGGCATTGATCTGCCACAGGGTGTTAGCCGTCTGCCTAGTGCTGCTGCTCAAAGCAACCAGGATATTCAGGCAGCACTGCCATTGCTGGGCGGACTAGCGGCTTTTCTGGTGTTTGTAGTGATGGCGGTGCAATACAACTCTCTAGTTGATCCGCTGGTGATCATGTTTACCTTGCCTTTAGCTTTGGCAGGCGGTATTTGGGGGCTGTTCTTCACTCAAACGGCGATTGGTGCCACGGTAATTGTAGGTGCGGTGCTGCTGGTGGGTATTGTCGTCAACAATGCCATCATCATGGTGGAAACGGCGAACCAGATTAGAGAGGAAGAGGGAGTCGATCGCCGAATAGCTATTCTCAGAGCAGCTCCCGAACGCCTTCGTCCTATTTTGATGACAACTACAACAACTGTTCTGGGACTGTTTCCTTTAGCGTTGGGGCTAGGGCAAGGAGGAGAGTTCTTGCAGCCTTTGGGCATCGTGGTGTTCTCAGGGTTGACGCTAGCAACCCTGCTGACCCTGTTTGTCATTCCTTGTTTTTATTTACTGCTGCATGATTTGTTTAGCCGGGGATCAGATCCTGCACCTGCTATGGAAACGCTACCTTTGAAAGAAAACCCCAAAATCACCTCTCATCGTAAATCTTGATGCGATTGCATTTAGCTGTTGAAAGATAAAAGATGGTAGCCAGCATTCACCTGTGTTCTACTATTGGTAGCTACAATCTTGGTGCGATGAATCAAGGGTTTCACAGTAGACTTCAAATAGCCGTTTTTTCGAGAGTAGGAGGCTGATAAATCACTTCATTCTTTAAGGGATTCCCCTGCTCAAAATCAGTGATGTTAGACAGGGTCGTGGTGGCAATGGTTTCTAGGGCATTTCGGGTGAAAAATGCCTGGTGTGCTGTAACGACTACATTAGAAAACGATAAGAGCAATTGGAACGTGTCGTCCTGGATGATGGTATTGGACAGGTCTTGGAAGAAAAGCTCATTCTCCTGTTCATACACATCAATGCCCAAGTAACCAATTTTGCCGGACTTAATCCCCTGAATCACAGCAAGTGTGTCAATCAAGCCACCGCGACTGGTGTTAATTAACATAACTCCCGATTTCATCTGGGCGATCGTCTCGGTACCAATCAGATGATGCGTCTCAGGGAGCAGCGGACAGTGGAGGGAAATGATGTCAGATTGAGCCAAAAGTTCTGCTAGGGGAACATATCGGGCATTGCCGATCGCTTCAAATTGAGCATTGGGATAGGCATCATAGCCCAACAGTGAACAACCAAAGCCCTGCATAATTTGGGCGAACACAAGACCAATTTTTCCGGTGCCCACCACGCCAACCGTACAGCCATGCAGGTCAAATCCCAGCAATCCTTCTAGGGAAAAGTTGTCCTCCCGCACCCGGTTATAGGCCTTGTGGAGTTTGCGGTTCAGAGTCAGAACCAATGCAACTGCATGTTCGGCAACTGCGTAGGGAGAGTAAGCCGGAACTCGCACTACCTTGATACCCAGCTCTGCTGCTCGCTTCAGATCGACTGTGTTGAACCCAGCCGAACGCAGTGCCAGCAGCCGAGTTCCACGGGAGGCAAGAACGTCCAGCGTTGTCGCATCGGCAATGTCGTTGACAAACATACATACGGCTGGAAAATCTTCTGCCAACAGAGCCGAATGTCCGTTGAGTTGGGTGTCAAAGAACGTCAGCGCATGATGATGGTTAGCGTCTGCAGCTTCAAATGATTGGCGATCGTAGGATTTACTACTAAAAAAGGCAACCTTCATGATGCAAGCTCCCAAGGGGCAGGATGTTACTGAGCAGAAATCAGCAGGCTAGAGGGCTTAGCGCAACATCAAGTTTTACCTAACTTGGTCAGAACAACAAAGGGCATCCATTGTTGGTATGCCCTTCGCAATTAGGTAATGAAGCTAGTTAGTAAGGCCACTTCCAATCCACCACATCAGGGCGATCGATACCATACTCATAGGCGTAGTTAGTGCAAGAAATCTGCTCGTCTTTGAGCATTTCTTTAACATGAGCACCCGCTACCCTAAGATGAGGAACTCGGTCAATCACATCGATCGCAATACTAAAGCGGTCAATTTGGTTTTGGATCGCCAGGTCTAACGGGGTGTTGATGTTGCCCGCCTCCTTGTAACCCCGCACATGGATGTTTGCATGATTGGTACGACGGTAGGTGAGACGATGAATCAACCAGGGATAGCCGTGGAAGTTGAAAATGACGGGCTTATCGGGAGTAAAGAGACTGTCAAAATCGCGATCGCTTAATCCATGAGGATGCTCTGATTCAGGCTGCAACTTGAACAGGTCGATCACGTTAATAAAACGAATCTTCAAATCCGGGAAATTCTCCCGCAGCAGCCACGTGGCTGCCAATGACTCCTGTGTAGGGATATCACCCGCAGTTACCAGCACAACATCCGGCTCTCCTCCTTGGTCATTGCTTGCCCAATGCCAGATATCAATGCCTTTCGTGCAGTTCTTAATCGCATCATTCATGCTGTGATACTGCAAGTGCAACTGCTTATCACACACGATGACATTGATGTAATTCTTGCTGCGTAAGCAGTGGTCTGCCACCGATAGCAACGTGTTAACATCAGGCGGCATATAAATGCGAACCACATCTGGACTCTTATTCAGCACAATATCAATGAAGCCTGGATCTTGGTGGGTAAAACCATTATGATCCTGCCGCCAAACGGTCGAGGTAATCAGCAGGTTAAGAGAGGCAACCTCTTCTCGCCAGTGAATGTGATTGCAGATGGACAACCACTTCGCGTGCTGGTTGAACATGGAATCGATCACGTGAGCAAACGACTCATAGGTAGAGAAGAAACCATGCCGTCCGCTCAGCAAGTAACCTTCTAGCCAGCCTTCCAGCGTATGCTCACTTAACATCTCCATGACCCGACCATCGGGAGACAGTTCGCCACCGTCTGCATCTTCAGGCAAGTAATCTGCGATCCAGAACTTCTTGCTGACCTCGTAAACCGCGCCCAGTTTATTAGAAGTGTTTTCGTCAGGACCAAAAACTCGAAAATTCGTCATGTTGTTTTTCATGACATCCCGTAGAAACACGCCCAGAGGCTTGGTGTTCTCAGCCTCCGTTAAACCGGGCTTGTCCACCTGCACACCATACTGCCGGAAATCGGGCATATTTAGCTCATGCAGCAACAAACCCCCGTTTCCGTAGGGCGTGGAACCCAGTCGCTTATCGCCGATCGGCGCCATTTCTTTAATCTCAGGCAGCAAAGCGCCGTTGGCGTCAAACAGCTCTTCTGGCTTGTAGCTTCGCATCCAAGCTTCTAACTGACGCACATGCTCAGGATTGCTGTGCATTCCACCCATCGGCACCTGGTGAGAGCGCCAAAACCCTTCGACTTTATGACCATCTACTTCTGTGGGACCTGTCCAACCCTTGGGGGTTCGCATGACAATCATCGGCCAAATAGGGCGAGTGGCAACCCCGCTGCTGCGAGCTTCCTGTTGAATGCTGTGAATCATAGAAACACAGTGATCTAGGGTAGCTGCCATTGCCTGGTGCATTGACTCAGGATCAGAGCCTTCAACAAAGTAAGGTTCATAACCGTAGCCTTCAAACAATGCTTTTAGCTCTCGATGGCTGATACGCGACAGAATTGTGGGGTTATTGATCTTGTAGCCGTTCAGGTGCAACACAGGCAGGACTGCACCATCTCGGATGGGGTTGATAAACTTGTTGGAGTGCCAGGAGGTAGCGAGAGGACCCGTCTCAGACTCGCCGTCGCCCGGCATAGACACCACAATCAAATTAGGGTTATCAAAGGCAGCGCCGTAGGCATGAGAAAGGCTATAGCCCAGTTCGCCCCCTTCATGAATGGAACCTGGAGTTTCGGGGGTGCAATGGCTGCCAACACCGCCTGGGAATGAGAATTGCTTGAAGAACTGCCTCATGCCAGCTTCGTTCTCGCAGCATTCAGAATAAAACCGCGAATAGGTTCCTTCAAGGTAGCAAGGACCCAGGAAACCGGGCGCACCATGCCCTGCACCGACCATGAACAGCATATCTTGATCAAACTTCTTAATCACTCGGTTTAGGTGAGTGTAAAGAAAGCTGATGCCTGGACTGGAACCCCAATGCCCCAGCAATCGTAGCTTAATCTGTTCAGACTTGAGGGGTTCTCTCAGCAAGGGGTTTTCCCGCAGGTAGATCATCCCAACTGCCAAATAGTTTGCAGCTCGCCAAAACGCATGCATCTTGCCAAGCTCGTCCGCACTCAGGGGTGCTCCTTCAACGGTGGAACGTGCGGTACCAAACGCACTAATCGAAGTCTCTATATTTGCTTTTGGGGGCGTTGCTACCATAGTCGCGATACTCTCTATAAAATTACAGTTTTCACTCTAAAGATTGCATGGAATGGTCGAACCAGAATGCTGCCCTTCCAACGATCAACACATCTCAATCACTAAAACCACACCCCTTCGTCTTATCGCGATCGAAACACCACAGAAGGAAGTAACAATTACCTTCCTGTGGAAAATGAGCTTACCTAATTGATGCCTATACCAGTAACAATGATGATTTTCATAGAAGTCAAGATATGCCCTACAGAAGTACTATCACTCAACGGTTTTGCTAGGCATCAACGTAAGAGATGAAAATAACAACCTTGTATAAAGCCCATAGACTCAAGCTGACCGAAACATCTAAATAGATAGACAAACCTAAATGAATTCATAGCGCTATTCAGATACAGTCAGCCTTTCAGAGCGAACTATTTTTGCTTTAATCAGGTCGTTCTAACTATTGATCAGAATTAAGTGCGTTTAATAGCTGGAGTTTTATTTTTAGCTTAGCGGGAGATGAAATAATAGGTTTAAACCAACGACATCTATGTAAAGGTATACATTAAGATATCAGTTTTGGCTAGGGTAGCTCCCTATAAAGTGTCCCAGCGCACCTGGATTAAACCCGGTTTAAGTAAAAATAATCTAGAGGTAAAGTGCTGTGAAGCAACGTGTTTTAAGCACCTTAGAGTCAAGCTATGACAAAAATAATGAAAAGCTGCTGTTCCATGTCTTAGATAGTTCTAGCTGAGTCAAACTGAACTTTCGCCTGATGAGATAGCTCCATCAAAAACAGGTGACTATGTATGAGGATGTAATATGTATGACGGCATAACAAGGTTGAACTACTTATAAAGGTGTCACTTCTCAAAATAAAGGTTTAAGTAGCTCGTCGTCTTATTGATTAAAGTAACTGTCGATACATCCTACTAATAACTTTTGTCAAATATAGCAATTCTAAATCACTTGCGAGAAGGAGCCATAGGTGAATAGCTTTGGAAAATCAAAGACCTGACGATGAGTGGCAAACTCAAACATAAACTTAACTGCATCAAATGATTTGCACAAATGGGAGGAATCTCGAATCAGTCGCTTGGCTTGAAATCTACCGTTACTGAAGCGGTTCAGTTAACCAAGCCAGTCTAGCTAACCAAGCTAAAACTTCCTCTTGATACTCAAATCGATGGTGGATGCAGTGAAAAGGATCAAAAACATGCCAATAAATTCTGCTGGTTCTGGGGTCAATAATTTGCTCTATTTGCAGTTCTTGAGATTCAACCAGCAAGGTTTTCAAATATTGCAATAGCCCTCCAAAGATCTTCTGCTCAAGCCTATGAGGTGGGCTAATCTTCCAGCAATTTTCTAAGAAACTGTTAATTACAACTCTGTCTAGTGAAGAATGCATCTTGACCTCTGAAGACTAGAAGCACAGATCTAAAGGTATTTTCTTCCTCGCTTTGAATTAACTCTGCGATCGAGGTTTAGATTCTGATATCAGTCTCTCGTCAATCACCGTTCCAGGCTTCCTGCCACCAAACGATTGAGATATCCCCCCAAAGCATTACCCGACTGGTAAGAATGGAGTCATTTTCTTCTGCCAATCCATCAGAATATCAGTGCGCCTAACTAAAGGAGTATTTACAGCCAATTTGTTTTGACTTTAACTTAGAGTCGTGGATTAAATAACTTGTACAACCGCTCTGCCGTATGGGCTTAGCTAAGCCCATACCTTAACCAGCGCAATTTAAGTAGATTAGCGGCTATTATGAGGCGGTTTTGATTTGAGGCAGTTTTGACAGAACTTGCTGGTGGAAGAAGATGTTGCATAGAGGCAAGTTCAACAGTTCTCCTGAGTTAGCGACCTATTCACTCTGTCAATCATTAAATGCTGAATACTCAACAGAGCAGTTGTTTTCAGGTGCCAACTGGATTGCTAAAAGTTCCTGGTTTAACCGAAATCTACTCACAAGGTGGCGATGGAGAATCGATAAGGTTGACCCTGCATTGTCAGGATGAGCGAGGGCGGTCGATTGCATTGCCCAAAGTTTTGAGTAGCATCACTGAACCGATGAGCGGCTACTTTTTGGTGGGTCGTCAGGCGATCGCAGGTATTTCCCTAGCTCCTGGCTACAAAATTCTGCTAGAAGTGCTGGGTCGTGGCAATATCGGTGGCTGGACATTCAAAGATCTTGCGCAGCAGCAAGGCTCTCAGAGACGGACTCTCAAGTGCTTGCCAAAGTTCAACCCCATGGGTTTGATGGGACTAATTCTACAGGTCTTGCTTTTGAATCTGCTGTTCAACGCCTTGCATCTCAATCCGTATCTTGCTAACTTTTTAGCAATTGCTGCTGTCGCCATTTGGAACCTTTGGATTAATCTAAAGCTCAACTGGCAAGTCACTTAAGTTACCTCGCTTAAGTAAGATGCTTAGGCAGGTTATGGGGAGCAGGTTGTGGGACATTCTTCTAAATAGTTTGATTTCTTCAGAGTTTTGCAGGTGCAAGTTTCGCAAGGTACAAGTTTCGCAGGGTGCATTGTGTCAGAGGCTTCTTAACTATCTTTAATCAGGGGTTACGATCGCTTTAATCCTTTAGAATTCTTTGCAGTTTCCTTGGAAAAATCATGGTGAGAGCGATTAAAAGTCAGGGCTTTCTGTTTGCATTTGCACTGTCTGCTGCCTTGGTTTTGTGCGTTATTTTTACGATCGGTGGAGTGACGAGCTTTTCGGACATTATCACGGGCGAAGAAGCCAGTTTTAACGATGCATCGTTCAACGGTGTCAGCTCTGTTAGATTTGTATCAACGTTAGCCTATCTTTGTACTTGTTTTGCCTATATTGCTTGGTTGTTGCAAAAACGAGAAGTTTCTAATGATCTGAAGTTTACTCAATTACTTAGACCTGCAACTCCCTTCTTAGTTCTAGCATTTATCGCATATCCACTCAGCAATGATATCTATCTCTACCTTCAGTATGGTCTGATGGGGTTGCGGGGTATAAATCCTTACATCATCCCTTCTAGTAAAGTCTCTACTGTACTTGATCCACTGCTATACTGGCTGCAAACTTCGACCTACGGCCCGATCTCCGAAGTGTTTTTTATGGTATCGGCTCTATTCGTTCAATTGAGTCCGATCATCGGAGTTTATGTATTCAAGATTTTTTGTGTCCTGGCTTACGTTTTAAACGCTTACTTGATCTGGCGGTTCCTCAAACCGTCTCCCCATCGAAGTAAGCTGACGATGATATATCTGCTAAATCCTTTTCTGCTGATGGCTCATATTGCAGATGCTCATGTTGACGTATTCCTGTGTTCTTCAATTATTTTGCTCATTATTTGTCTTTACAACCGTCTTTACGTGGCTTCAGTTTTAGCGGTTACGGCAGGATTTTTGACTAAAACCCTGCCTATTATTTGGTTCCCGCTGGTTGCAGGTTTCTTGGTTCGGCGACGGCGATGGCGCGAATTGGCGATCGCCACGGCAATCTGTTTAGCCATTGTTCTGGTGCTAAGCTACACCGTTTTTCCAACGCTGGCAGCTTGGAAAAGCTTGCTTAATCCGGGTGTCTCTGGATTAACAGCTCGATCGATCCACCATTTGGTTAACCTGATTATTTCATTCACCACAGGTTCAGAACTGTACCAAAATCAAGCCATCATGCAGCAAATGGCTCGGATCACCTTTTTGGGTTTTGCAGGCTTTTATGCCTGGAAATTATTTCAACCCTGGCTCAAGTCAAGATACTCTGAGGCTCATCTAATCGTTGACTTGGGATGGGTAACGCTTGTATTGCTCCTGGGAGCTACGCCTTGGCTGATGCCTTGGTATCCTTCCGTTCTTCTACCCTTTGCGCTATTGGCTATCAATGCGTCTATTTTCTCTCTGACCAGCTTTGTCTTCTGTTTAACGACTGGCGCAGTCATGGGTGCAGGTAGTGGCGACACCTTGCTGAGCTTTGCGGGTAGTTTGATTACGTGGGTGCCTGCTCTCTCTGTCCTTGTCTTTCGTCAGCAAATTGTGCTGGCGCTTGAAAATACTTTTACCACTTTAAGCAGTGATGAATTGCTTCAGCCTTCTCATTCGAGACAGATTCCGCCCTCTTCTCGATCGAAGTAAAATGTTGTGCTGTGCGGCGGCTTTAAGTTCTTAAGGGGTGTATTATGCTTCAAACATTCTTCAACGCGTTGACGACAAAAACCGCTCAACTCATGGAGCCGTTTAGCTCTCGCTCTAATTCGCAGCAAGCTGCATCGATCGCTCCTGCCGATCCCTGCAATCTAAGAATTTTGATTGTTGCTGAACATGCCTCAATGCGGTTTGGCGGCGAAGCCACCTTACCCTTGCACTATTTTAGAATTTTGCGTCAGCGAGGCATTGAGGCTTGGCTGGTGGTGCATGAACGAACGCGTGATGAATTAATGGATAGCTTTGCTGAAGACAGCGATCGCATCTATTTCACCCCAGATACAGCTGTTCACCGCGCCCTGTACTCTACAAGTCAATATCTGCCGAGAGCCATCTTTGCAATGACCTGCGGGTTTGCTATGCAGCTTTTGACTCAGATCTATCAGCGTCGTTTGAGTCGAGAAATCGTCAAAAGTCAGCGAATTGACCTCATTCATCAGCCCATCTGTGTCTCTCCTCGCACTCCTTCACTGATTTATGGCATGGGAGTTCCTGTGGTCATGGGACCTATGAATGGCGGCATGACCTATCCGCCCGGATTTCAACATATGCAAAGCCGAGCCGTCAGACTGAGCGTTTACCTGGGTCGCCTCTTATCCAATGTTCTCAACGCTTTGATCCCAGGTAAAAGGCTGGCAGATATTTTGCTGGTTGCCAACCAACGAACGCGAAATGCGCTGCCTACAGGTATTCAAGGTCAGGTGATTGAGTTGGTAGAAAATGGGGTAGATATCTCGCTCTGGAAGCCTAAGCTGTTTAATCCATCGATGTTGAAATCGCCCACACCCGAAAGTGCCGTGACGAGATTTGTGTTTATGGGGCGGTTGGTAGATTGGAAGGGCGTTGATTTATTGCTAAGGGCGCTTAAAAAAGTGCTAGAACAAACGCCTGCCAAATTGGAAATTATCGGAGAGGGCCCCGATCGCGCAGCGCTTGAGCAGTTAGCCCAAGAGTTAGGAATGATGGGTCACACGACTCAGGACAACCTCAAGGATTCTGAAGGCGATCGCACCTCCGATCGCGCGGCAGTGCAGTTTATAGGCTGGCTGTCGCAAGCTGAATGCGCCCAGCGACTCCAACATGCCGATGTCTTAGTGCTGCCCAGTCTGTTTGAATGTGGTGGAGCGGTAGTGCTGGAAGCCATGACGGTCGGTTTGCCTGTGATTGCCACCAGTTGGGGAGGGCCAATTGACTATGTTAACGAGCAGTCTGGTGTGCTAATTGCCCCCACTTCTCAAGCCGATTTCATTGAAGATTTGGCAGATGCGATGATCAAACTGGCAAAGTCTCCAATTCTGCGTAAACAAATGGGGCAGGCAGGACGGCAGCAGGTGCTTGAGCGCTTTGATTGGGAAAAAAAGATTGACGATATTCTGCAAGTTTATGCCGAAGTAACGCGTTCTTTTTCTCCTGCGAATACGCTGTGCGATCGCTAAGCAGACTGGCGGTAGCCATAAGCAATGCTGGTGATATTCCAGCGCTAGAAATAGAAATGCCGCCCAATTGGGCGGCATTTCTATTTCTAAAGCGGTTTTTACGGTAGATTATGACTACTTCACGCCTAGCAGCTCTACATCAAAAATCAGGGTAGCATTGGGAGGAATCACTCCACCTGCTCCCCGCGCACCATAGCCCAACTCTGACGGGATAACCAGCTTGCGCTGACCGCCAACCTTCATTGTGCTCAGCCCTTCATCCCAGCCTTTGATCACCTGACCTTGACCAATGCGAAACTCAAAGGGGCGATTGCGATCGCGAGAGCTATCAAACTTGGTGCCATCTTCCAACGTGCCCGTATAGTGAACAGTCACGGTTTGCCCTGACGTGGGAGTAGCGCCAGTTCCTTCTACGATTTCGACGTATTTCAAGCCAGAAGGAGTGGTTACGGTAGCTAGATCATCTTGTGTCATGAGGTCGGCTGCATTGGGTGTAGAGGAACTGGAAGCTTGAGCGATTACCTGGACTGCACTAGGCACACTAGCGATCATTGTTGAACTTAGCTCAGTGGTCGGCAGAGAAGAAGCGATCGCTTCACTGCCCCGATTCGTGAACTGAGCCACTACTAAAACCACTAGGCAACCCATCATCACGGCAAAGCTGATGAGAATTTCCCGCACAATCAATCCTCCTGTCTCTTCAAGTCCAATCCTCAGTGTAAAAGAGAATGGAGGACTAAAGGTTAAAAAAGGTCAAAGTTTCCATCTCTAGATCCAGAAGATGCAGATTTTAGGAAGCTGCTTCTAGCGCCACAGCTTATTTTCTAGATCGCGCACCTGACGTTCTAGGCGATCGAGCCGACCTCTCAGCTCGTCCATTTCGTTTTGGCGCGGCACGCCTAGGTCTTGCAGCATATTGCGGAACTGTCGCTGCATCTGCTCTTCGACGTTGCCCTGATCAGCCTTCAGCTTTTGCATCAGGTCATTGGCAAACTTGGTGGCTTGCTCTGGATCAAGGGTGCCGTCCTTTACCCACTGATCGCTTACCTCTCGGAGTTTGTCAGCAACTAACGAAGTGGTGCCAATGCCAAGCAGAAAAAGCTGTTGCAGAATGTTGTTGCTATCCATAGTTCAGTATTTTTGTGGTTTTTTACCGTCCGAGGAGGTTTGTCAGTCTAAGGCAGCGACCTTGACCCTCAAAACTGCTGTAATTCAAGTTGTCTGTGATTTTAAGCTAGAAGCAAGGCTTACTTCTAATATGCAATTCTATTCTGGCAAATCTAATTTACTTGCGATCGCTCTTTGAAGTGCGGCTATCCACACTCAAATTTTTGCTCACTGGCGCAGGGCTACGGCGTATCTCAGCAAAGCAAAAATTAGCGCAATGGTTTAACCTGTAAACTCTGTAAGGAAAAAGGTTCGAAGAAAGAGTAAGGAGCAGAATGTGGTAATCGAATGGCTGAAGGTTCGCGTCGAGCCAGACAAACGAGAGCAATACATCCAAAAAGATGCAGAAATCTGGACAAAGGCGCTATCAAAGTATCCTGGTTTCTTGGGCAAAGAGGTATGGATTAGCCCAGAAGATCTGTCAGAGGTGATCATGGTCATCCACTGGGAAAGCTTTGAGAAATGGTATGCGATTCCAGCCGCAGACCTGGAGAAAACTGAAAAGGAGTTTTCTCAGATAATGGGAAGCACCTATGAAATAGTACAGTCTGCTGGATATCAGGTTCGGAATATCACACGATAAGCCAACCCCTTTTTTGATAGGGACGCTTAACGCCCCTATCAAAAAACTTTATGCCCCTTCCCTCAATTTATCCAACACCGATCGATCTTCTAGCGTCGAAGTGTCTCCGGTAATCTCTTCGCCAGCCGCCAGCGATCGCAGCAGCCTACGCATGATTTTGCCCGATCGCGTCTTGGGCAGGGCTTCGCTGAAGCGAATCTCACCAGGACGCGCCAGAGCGCCAATTTCCTGCACCACATGCTTTTTCAGTTCAGCGCTGAGTTCAGGGCTAGGAGCAAAGCTGGGATCTAAAGTGACAAACGCCACGACTTCTTCGCCCTTCACTTCATCGGGCTTGCCAACCACTGCCGCCTCAGCAACGGCTGGGTGAGACACCAGCGCTGACTCAATTTCCATCGTGCCCAGTCGGTGCCCAGCCACGCTGATCACGTCATCGACCCGACCCATCACCCAGAAATAGCCGTCGGCATCTTTACGCGCCCCATCTCCCGCAAAGTAGGTGTAATGTCCGTCTTGGGGGGGAATATGCTCCCAGTAGGTGCGACGAAAGCGATCGGGGTCGCCATACACCGTGCGCATCATGCCCGGCCAAGGATGCTGAATCGCCAGATAGCCTCCCTCATGATCAGGGACGGGATTGCCCTCCAGATCAACAATTTCCGCCAGAATGCCAGGGAAGGGACGGGTAGCAGAACCGGGCTTGGTGGCGATCGCCCCCGGCAAGGGCGTAATCATGACCCCACCCGTTTCGGTTTGCCACCAGGTATCGACGATCGGGCAACGTTCGCCACCAATAACCCGGTGATACCACATCCAGGCTTCAGGGTTGATCGGTTCGCCGACGGTGCCTAATAGCCTCAGCGAGGACAGATTTCTGGCGTTGGGTTCGTGGTCACCCATGCGCATGAAAGCTCGAATTGCTGTGGGAGCCGTGTAAAAAATATTTACCCCATACTTCTCGATCACGTCCCAGAAGCAGCCAGGATTTGAGGCACGGGGTGCGCCCTCGTACATCAGCGTCGTCGCCCCGTTGGACAAGGGTCCATAGACAATGTAGCTATGCCCGGTGATCCAGCCGACATCGGCAGTACACCAGTAGACATCGGTATCCTTCAGGTCAAAAATCCATTTTGTCGTGACGTGGCTATACAGGTTGTAGCCAGCGGTCGTATGTACGACTCCCTTGGGCTTACCCGTGCTGCCAGAGGTGTAGAGAATGAACAGCATATCCTCGCTGTCCATGGGTTCTGCCGGACAGTCGGCTGAAACGCCCTGACGGATGTCATGCCACCAGTGATCGCGTCCCGGTTCCATCGCAATTGGCTGAGCTGTGCGCTGTACCACCAGCACATTTTTGACCGTGGGCGCATCTGCCAGGGCTTTGTCCACCTGCTCCTTTAGCGGCACGATCGCATCTTTCCGCCAGCCGCCATCTGCGGTAATCACCAGTTTTGCCTTGCCATCCTTCAGCCGATCGCGCAGAGCTTCAGCGCTAAAGCCACCAAACACGACGGTGTGGGGCGCACCAATTCGGGCACAAGCCAACATGGCGATCGCCGCTTCGGGAATCATGGGCATATAGATACCCACCACGTCGCCCTTCTGAACACCCAATTGCTTCAGGACATTGGCAAACTGACACACCTCTCGATGGAGCTGCGCGTAGGTAAAGGTGCGAGAATCGCCCGGTTCGCCTTCCCAAATCAGCGCGGCTTTATTGCGTCTCCAGGTGGTGAGATGGCGATCGAGGCAGTTGTAGGAAATATTGATTTTGCCGTTGACAAACCACTGCGCAAAGGGCGGCTGCCAATCCAGTACAGTGTCCCATTTTTGAAACCAGTGCAGCTCTGTTTCGGCAAGGTCTGCCCAGAATTTTTGGGGATCGGCTTTTGCTTTGGCGTAGAGCTGCTCATACTCGGCAAGGCTTTTAATCTCTGCCTGCTGCGAGAACTCGGCGGGCGGCTCAAAGAGGCGGCTCTCTTGAAGGGTGGAATCGATTGTTACTTCTGCCATAGCGTGTGTGCTTTAGAGGGAAGGGTTGGACTGATGGTCTAAAGGATCGCAAGTTGCTTCTTTCAAAACCATACTTTTTGGGTTGCTGTATTGAACCACAAGTTAGGGTTTCTTCAAAAATCAATTGTGTGACTAACAGCCCGGATGCCTTTTCCAAATCCCTTGCTAAAGCCGTTTAGGGTTTGAGAACAGGGTGTCCCCTAAACCCTAGGCAACCTAAAAATCGCGATCGACACTGCTAGAAAAGACGGGTTCAACTCGCAGCGCCAAAATTCGGGAGGGGCGAACTACCATGTATTCGCCCTGGATGTTCTTAATCGGCACGTTGATGAAATCGTTGGAGGCAGACTTGGGCACTAGCTCACTGCTGTACCACTTCTGAAAGTCCTGGATAGTGGGAAAACGGACTTCTTCACGATGTCCACCTTCCATCATGATATGTACCGAAAATTCGTTAGGAGTTCTAGGCATAGGAAATATGGGGGGTCTAAACGCCGGGATCGCCACCTTAAGAGTAGCCCCAAATGGGTCTGCTCTCAGCAAGGCTTACGAGGTCAAGAGTTCCCTAATTCAGCTCAAGAATGAACAATCCATTGCTGTGAGTAGAGTTTCATTGTGACGTGAGTTCAATGAACTAGAAAATAGCAGCAGGTAAGGCAGGCAAGCTTTTGGGCTGCAAGTCCAAAGACGGCAACTTGGGCAAGTAAATATAGGCTACTAATCCTGCCGCCAGATTCAATCATAGTCTCAGCTTTTTTTCACCCTTTTTGCCAAATTGAGGGTTAAAAGAATTTTCTCTATAGAGGCTGAAATCTAGCAAGTAGTTCCTCGCGAGACAGTTGCATCAGCAATGGTGTGAATTCTTCAGCTGGTAATTCCAGTAAAGCTGAAATTGTTGAAGAGAGCTGATCATCAAGATCGCCAAAACGCACCTTGAGGATATTCTCAATGACCAGACGTTGCCCAGCCTGAATAGCTCTTCTCTCAACACCAGTGATGTAAGGCATTCGCCGTTCCTCCTCATAGCGAGTAAGTTCCTGCCAGAATTTCTCATCGATCGCATCAGGAAGCGCCATTAGCCAGTCAATGAATCGAAATAGATTTTGGATGTCTAAGCGCTGATACCCTTTTTCATAGAGGCGCTTGACCAAGAATAGCTTCCAGTCCTTGCGCTCTTCTCCATTATCCCGCGTCGCCTGGGTTTTGAGATGCGCCATGACCACTGTGGCAAAGGGATTTTGGCTCTCCTCCAGGAATTGCCATTGGTCAGCATAGTCTAACAACTTCACGATCGGAAACTGGAATTGCACCCGACATCCGAAAATCTCGTAGCCAAAATCGCGAGGGCGCCAAGTCAATCGCTCATCGCCCAGCACAGCGAGGCTGGCAACTTGGCGGTTGTAGCGATCGTAAATCCGGTAGTTGTAGACATACATTCGCTCTGCAAACCCAGATTCCTCCTGGCTCTGAACCTCGACATGCACCAACACCCAAGCCTCTTCTCCATCGTGCCGCCAAACTTTAACCAGCTTATCTACCAAGCGCTTCCCTAGTTCTGCCTCCCGGACAACCTGTTGAAATTCTTTGTCCAGAAATTCATAGGGTTTACTCCAGTCGATCTGAACCAGAATATCTGGGAAGAAGAAGGCGAAGAAGTCTTGAAGGTATGTTTCTAAAATTAGCTTCCAGGGATTGTCGTAATCGGATGGAGCTTCGGTCATGAATTCGGCAGATAGACATTAGCTTGACAGGGTACAGTGTAGCCTCAGTTAGGCTCTGTTTCCTGCGTCATCAATAGCTCGACCCAAAAGAGTTATTTCCTGGGGCGATCGCCAAAATTTGACCCTACCCAATGACAAACTCTGCGCTGATGTAATTCTTTAAATCAGCACGATCGCATTTTCAGCCCAAATAGTCTCACACTCCTATCAACCCTAAAAGCGCTACAGCCTACACTAGGACTCTTAATAAACCAAAGCTCGAAATCGTTCATGAGTCCGAATACCGTCAAAATCTGGGTTGCGTTTTGCTTCGCTTCGGCTACGACGAGGGGCAATATCGATCGCTTTTTGCAGATAATCAATCGCCTGTTCAATCTCATTTTGTAAGGCATGGCAGCAGGCTTTGGCGTAATAGCTACTCTCATCCTTGGGATCTTGCTGAATCGTTTGTTCACAGTCAGCAAGGGCTTCAGTGTAACGCTCTGCCCTTGCCAAAATGATTCCTCGATTTGCTTTGAACACTGCTTCTTCAGGTTCTAAACTAATTGCTTCATCGATAGCCGAGAGGGCTTTCTCAAAATCTTTGACAAAACTCAAGGTTAATGCTTTAGAATTTAGAGCGTTAGCATTTTGGGGGACAATTTCAAGGGCTTGATTGAAAGCAGCAAGGGCTTCTTCATATCGTTTTACATTACGTAATACATCTCCTTTGTTCTTCCAAGCATCAACATCATTCGGGTCAAGTTCGATCGCTTTTTGACAGCTTTCAATCGCTTCCTCATATCGCTCTAGGCTGTCAAGCGCAGCCCCTTTATTTGCCCAAGCATTAACCGATTTTGGGTCAAGTTCGATCGCTTTTTGGCAGCTTTCAATCGCTTCCTCATATCGCTCTAAATTGCTAAGTGCAGCCCCTTTATTTGCCCAAGCATTAACATCTTTCGGGTCAAGTTCGATCGCTTTTTGATAGCTTTCAATCGCTTCCTCATGTCGCTCTAAATTGCCAAGTGCGACTCCTTTATTTACCCAAGCATTAACCGATTTTGGGTCAAGTTCGATCGCTTTTTGATAGCTTTCAATCGCTTCCTCATATCGTTCCAAATTGCCAAGTGCGACTCCTTTATTTACCCAAGCATTAACCGATTTTGGGTCAAGTTCGATCGCTTTTTGATAGCTTTCAATCGCTTCCTTATATCGCTCCAAATTTTTAAGTGCGACTCCCTTATTTACCCAAGCATTAACCGATTTTGGGTCAAGTTCGATCGCTTTTTGATAGCTTTCAATCGCTTCCTCATATCGTTCCAAATTGCCAAGTGCGACTCCTTTATTTCCCCAAGCCTGAACCGATTTTGGGTCAAGTTCGATCGCTTTTTGGCAGCTTTCAATCGCTTCCTCATATCGCTCTAAATTGTTAAGTGTAGCCCCTTTACTTGACCAAGCCTGAACCAATTTTGGGTCAAGTTCGATCGCTTTTTGATAGCTTTCAATCGCTTCCTTATATCGCTCCAAATTTTTAAGTGCAAAGCCTTGACCAAAAAAAGATACTGCATTACCTTGAGCTAATTCAAATGCTTTCTCATAGCAATCCAGCGAATCTTGGTAACGTTCTGCACCAATCAAAAGTCTGCCAAGATTTGAAAAAAGACCATGAATCAATTTTGGACGGCAGTGAATCATGAGTTGTTCGGTCTGGGTTTTCGCTTGCAAGAGCAAATTACTTCTATCTCTAGATCTATGGCAACGTAAAGACTGATACATCAACCCTACAGACTTGCTTAAGCCATCCGGCAAGCTGTCCACCTGCTCTAACAAAATTCGCAAGGAATCTTCGAGCTTTTTGAGATGCTTTTCAATCACTTCCGTTGAAAGATTTCCATCACTTTCAAACTTATGCTCATAGCTTCCTGGAAGCTTATCTAGAAAAAACCAACCTAAGCCAAGGGCTATTCCTGAATCCTTAAAAAACGCACCTGTCGATTTGGGAAGCAGATTTTGGTTCTCTTCACTCATTTCTGCGCTGACAAAAGCGAAGGGAGTCATGAATATATCTGGCTCTCGGAGATAAACTGCGGCAAAGACCTGCTCAACATATCGTTGCAGTCCTTCTCTTCCCTTGCCAAAAAGACTGTAGTAGAGAAACTCAGCTATCAGCCCTCGCCATTCCTCATCCTTATACGGATCGGGTAAAGGACTCTGCGGATCAACCACTTCATCTGCCTGTCCCTTAAAGTAGTCGGCTAGTAGACTATTAGTTTTCCGAAACTGAGTTTGGTCATCCTGAAAATAGGATTGCCGAAAGACATCCCGCGCCACATCATCCAAGCGGTAATATCCTTTAGCAAACTCAACGAAATCTGAACCCTTGAGCCATTCAAAATAGCTTTCTGCGTCGTCACCAGCATTCTGCAGGCCTAATCCATCGCTGTTCAGCAAATGTCGAATGATAGCCAGATCAAACCATCGGCAGCAAGCCACCACCTGTAAAATCTTCCGCTCCTGAGAACTTCGTCCCTGCAAAAGTAGTTCAGCGATCGCCTGATTTCCTTTAGAAAAATCAGGGTCTTCGCCTTGCTCTCGTTGCTTCCGCACCCAATCCAGATAATAGGGCAATCCCTGTGTTGCTTTGAAAATGTTGGCGCGTGTTCGACCCTTCTCAATGCCAATTTTTTGGAGATAGACCTCTGTATCTTGCTTACTAAACTTCGTCAGCGGCGTCTCATAAAGCAACTTCCGATCCTGATTGAGCTTGCGCCACCCCTCATCGGTTTGCAGCGATCGTCGCCCCACAACCACAAGCTTCACAGGCGCAGACTCTAAAGGAGTATCTTCTACCAAATACTGCCACAGCCATTGATTCAGGTAAGGCTGAGCTTTTTCATAGGTATCCAATACCAGCACGAGCGATCGTCCTCGGCTCTGGGCAATTTGCATCAGACTCTCAGCAAAAGCTTGCGTTAGCCTAGAAACTGGCTCCAACATCAGCGCTTGTAGCTCAGGCTCATTTTTGGTTGCAGGATGATTCCGCACTCGCTGCTGTATCCAGTCTTTCAAGCCCTCTGCATCTTCCCCCGCCGCTGAAATCGAAAACCCGCCTGCAACCTCAAAGGATTTTGGCTTACTTGGAGTAGAGATCAAACTCGTTGAGCCTAACCAGATCAATTGTTCAAACCAGCTTGTAATTTTCCTGGATTCTTCGCTGCTGATTGTTTCACCGTCTACTGATTTATGGCTCAACTCAAACAGAGCCGCCCCAAACTGCTGCTCCCGCTGAGTAAATGCATCAGCGGCTTCCAACCCCCCAAGCCCCATTGCTTGCTGATGCAACCTCCGCATCAGCTTCAGCGGCATCTCAATATCAGCAGTTTTAGCAAAACAGACATCCAGAAAATCAACTTCGCCAGCATGGGCTTCCTGCAATCGCCCCAGTAGCGTTGTTTTGCCAACTCCGCCAATTCCATAAATATTGAACAGTAAGGGTTGTCCCTGTGTCGGCTTCAGCGCAACCGCAAAGCGTTCTAAGAGCCTTTTGGCTTGATCTCGTTCGATGTAATGATCGGTTGGCACTCGCGATCGCATTCGAGACGGCTGATTTATCCCAGCCTGAGCCACCTGCTTAGACTCTTTCTTTGCCAATTGCGCTCTCTTCAGCCTTTCCTGTAAGCTTTCAACTTCTTGGCGCTTTGCATTTAAGTCTATGGTTAGGTGTGAGGGCGTTGTGAGGCTGGTGTAGCCTGCCGCCTTTTTTTCTAAGTCCATAAGTACTGCTTGGGCAATGACCAGTGTCTGTTGCAGACCAACGCAATCATCCATCAGATTCCCCATTTCTCAAGCGCGATTCCAATTCTGCAACCTGTTGGCGCTTTTCTTCCAGATCAATCTGTAGATGGGCAGGCATTTGTAACCGACCATAGCCAGCAGCTTGTTCTTCTAGGATAGCTAACGATCGCCGTGCCATCGCTAACGCTGGGGTCACTACTTCCTGATTCGTCATTACCTTGGGCGATTTTAGGCTTTGCCCTAGATTAGGTAGTCCCTTGCCGCCACGCAACAATGCGATCGGAAAATCCTCCGTTGCCGTATCAAAAAATGGAGTTTGTTCTGCTTGGCGGAGAGTACGAGCACTCTCCGCTACGGTTTTGCCCAGATGGGTCATGATATTGGACAGTGTCACTTGGCGATCGCCTGGTTGATTTGCTGCGCCCTTCAATGCTTCGATCAGGTGATAGGTGTAAAGGCTGAGCGTGCCGTCTGGACGCACCCATGAACTTTGATCTCCTCGCGACGAGGTAAAAACTGCGCGCCCTCCTCCCTGCTTCAGTGCATCCACCACGCCTTTAGGTAATGCAGTGGGCATAAAGTCAGCAGGCAAATCATCCTTGGCGCTTGCCATTCCCTCCGCATGGCAACTATCAATAATCACCCATAGACGTTTGGCATTTATCTCACGCAACTTTTGGGTTAGGGTTTCAGCAGCGAGAGCGGTTTCGGGAATAGACTGGCGATCAAAATCATGCTGGAGCAGGTAATAGGCATGGCTGGCGAGATCAACCATGCCGTGCCCAGAGTAATAAAGTACAACGGTGGCATCTTGATCTGTAGTAACTTTCTGCTTTAACCAATCTAAGCCGTTTAAGATAGCGCTACGAGTTGCCCCTTGATCTTGCAATAACTGGACATGGTCAAGATTGTTGGGATAAGCACAAAGATTGGGATCGGTAAGAACAGCTTTGAGCGCTTGGGCATCTTTGGTCGTCACGGGCAGTGACCAACGAGAGTTCGCCGTTGTACCTACACCAATCAGCAGAGCGTAGCCATGAGTAAATAAATCTGACATGTTCACGGAACTCCAGCATGATGATAATTGCAACAGCTCAAACAATCGAACCCAGGATAACCTGTCAGCCTTCCACTGTAAGCCAAACTTGATCATAAATAAGTCTTGCAAGAACTGCTCGGCTCGCTTATGAGCTAGCGAAAGCAGACCCGTTTACCCCGCTGTCACTCGATCGCAATCAAAACTTTGTTGTCTTAACGTGAGCAGGGTTTCATGGGCAGAGCCTGCTACCTAGCTTAGTCTGGAGGGTACTCTGAAGAAGCCGTCTCTTCCACGCTATACCGTGTTTCTTCTGACCGCGTTTCTCCCGACGGTTCTGACCCTATCCGCTGCTCAGAAATCAACCGCTCAGGAGCTTTTCCTCCAGATGGAGCGAGTGCTGCTGGCAATGAGTCTAGCAATATCTATTATTCTGGCTGCGGCTCTGGTGGTTTCGCTGTACGATCGCCGTATTCAAGCAGGGCGTTCTCGATTGGAAATGCTGCGCCGGAGCGAACAGCAGTTTCGATCGCTGGTGCAAAATAGCTCGGATATTATCATGGTGGTCACAGAGATAGGCTTGATTAGCTACGTCAGTCCTTCTCTGCATCGGCGGCTAGGTCATGCACCTGAAACCTGGCTAGGCTCTAATCTTTTCGATCGGGTGCATCCCCAAGATCTCTCTCAGAGTCAAGCGCTGTTGCAGAACGCGGCGCGATCGCCCAGAACAAATATCACGACAGAATTTCAGGTGCAAGACGGGCAGGGGGCATGGCGTATTTTAGAAGTCGTTTGCCTCTCATCTGATGAGCTTGCATTTGAACCGCAAGCGTTAAGTCTTGTTCTCACCTGCACTGACATTACTCTGCGCAAACAGCAAGAAGAGCAGCTGCGGTTGCTGCAATCGGCGATGATTCAGGCTAAAGATCCGATCATTATTACCGAAGCTGCATCGCTGGAATTGCCGGGGCCTCGGATTATCTACGTTAACGAAGCCTTCACTCAGGTTACGGGCTACAGCCCTGAAGAGGCGATCGGCAAAACACCTCGGATCTTACAGGGTAAAAAAACCGATCGCGCGATCCTCGACAAAATCCGAACGGCGCTGGAGGCATGGCAGCCAATTGTGATAGAGCTGATCAACTATCACAAAGATGGCTCAGAATTTTGGGCAGAGTTGAGCATTGCACCCGTTGCCGATGAGACGGGTTGGTTTACCCATTGGGTTGCCATCCAGCGCAATATTACCGATCGCAAGCAGGCAGAAGCTGAAATTCGCAATGCGCTGGAGCAAGAGCGAGAGTTGCGAGAGCTAAAGTCTCGATTTATCTCAATGGCATCCCATGAGTTTCGTACGCCGTTGGCAACCATCATGGCATCCAGCGATCTGCTGAAATCCTTTGGGCACAAGCTTAGCGAAGAAAAGAAGATAGAGCGCCTGAATAAAATCCAGAAAGAGGTCAACAGCATGACTCAGCTTTTGGAGGATGTTTTACTAATCGGCAAAGCTGAGTCTGGGTATGTAGAGTTCAATCCAACGCTGCTAGATGTGCCAACGCTCTGTCGGGATATTTTGGACGAAGTTGAGCTGACGAGCGATCGCCATTTTTTCACATTTGAAGTCACTAGCCGTGAAATTACTGAGATTTCTCCAGCGTTAGTGGATGAAAAGCTTTTACGCCACATTCTAACCAATCTGCTCTCTAATGCAGTTAAGTATTCTCCGCATGGTGGCAAGGTAAGTTTGCTACTACAGTATGACCTAGCCTCCATTACCTTTCAAATTCAAGATCAAGGGATTGGCATTCCGCTAGCTGACCAAGGGCATTTATTTGAGCCGTTTCATCGCGGTAGCAATGCGGGCAGTATTGCAGGGACAGGCTTAGGTTTAGCCATTATTAAATTTGCAGCAAATTTGCATGGTGGCAGTATTCAATTCGTCAGCACGGTTGGGGTAGGCAGCACTTTCACAGTTTCCATTCCCAGAGCTGCACCAGATTTATTATCTGAACCTTCATCGGATCAACCGCCTGGTCAATTACTAGCTCAGCCATCAGAGGGGAAATGACCACTATTCTCATCATTGAAGATACGGCTTCTTTGCAGGAAGAAATCCTGCAAATGCTGGATTTAATGAACTTCCGGGGGCTTGCCGCAGACAATGGCGTGGCGGGAGTGCAGCTTGCCCAGCAGCATCTTCCAGATATCATTCTCTGCGACATCATGATGCCCGAAATGGATGGCTACGATGTCTTGCAAACCCTGCGGCGCAATCCTGAAACGGCTCGAATTCCGTTTATCTTCCTCACCGCTAGAGCCGATCGCGCTGATATTCGGCGGGGCATGAACCTGGGAGCTGATGATTACCTAACCAAGCCTTTCACCAGCAGTGATTTGGGTGAGGCGATCACGGCTCGGCTTTGCAAACAGGCGGCTATCACTGCGCCCTACGTTTTAGAAATGAAGCGGGCGGCAGAGCAGTTGGGACAAATGGCGTTTCGAGATAGCCTGACCGGATTGCCCAATCGAATTCAGTTTCAGCATCGGCTTCAGGAGGCGCTGATTCAGGCAAATCGAAATCAGCAGGCGATCGCGGTTTTGTGCGTGAGTTTAGAGCGGTTTCGAGCCTTCAATGTGCGATTTGGTCAATCTGCGGGGGATGCTCTTTTGCAATCTGTTGCCGAGCGGCTGAAAACCTGCGTAACTGCCGAAGACACGATCGCCCGCCTCAGCGGCGATGAGTTTTGCATTTTGTTGACCCACCGTAGCCCGGAAGCAATCGAGCGATCGGCTGAAGAAATTCTTAAGGCGCTGTCCGCACCCTATCTGATTCAGGAACATTCTTTGCATACGCAGATCAGCATGGGAGGCAGCATTTATCCAAATGACGAGAGTGGGGATAAGCTGCTCAATCATGCTGCGATCGCGATGAATTGGGGCAGAGAGCAAGGCAACCCCCACTGTCAATTTTATAGCGATGAAATCGCTGAGACTACTGCCACTCGCAGCTTGCTAGAAGCGGGACTTCGACGAGCGTTAGACAAGGCAGAGCTACAGGTTCACTACCAGCCTCAGGTGAATTTGATCACCGGGCGAATCATTGGCGCGGAGGCTTTTCTCCGCTGGAATAGCGCTGAGCTAGGCTCGATTTCGCCTTTTAATTTCATCGCGGTAGCTGAAGAAACGGGACTAATTGTGCCGATCGGCGAGTGGATGATTCAAATTGCCTGTCTACAGGCCAAAACCTGGCAAACGAAACATTTGCTGCCTCTCAGGATGTCGGTGAATCTTTCGGCATACCAATTTAAGCAGCCCGGACTGGTGCGATCGATCGCCCAAATTTTGAAGGATACTGAGCTAGATGCAGAGTTGTTGGCGATCGAAATTTCCGAAACGACCGTCATGGCAGATGTGGAAGCCAGCTTGTCTACTCTACAGCAGATCAAAGAGTTGGGCGTTCACATCAGTATTGATGACTTCGGCACAGGCTATTCATCGCTTAACTACTTGACGCGCCTGCCGATGGATACGCTCAAGATAGATCAGGCTTTTGTCAAAGATATTACGACAGATCAGTATGGTGCGGCGATCGCCTCCGCAATTACGGCTTTGGCGCAAAGCCTTAATCTTCGCGTAGTTGCAGAAGGGGTTGAAACTCCAGAACAACTTGCCTTCCTACGCCGACAAGGCTGCAATGCTTTGCAGGGATTCCTGTTTAGTCCCGCTATTTCTGCCGACGAGTTTGAGAAGCTGTTGACAGAAGATAAACGTCTGTTACTTTAGCGCCTATTGCTTCAGCGCCTATTCCTGCGTGTCGGTGACACGCCAGCTCAGCTTCAGGTTGAGCCAAAAATTCCAGACAGTAACAATTGCGATCGCAATTAAGTTTGCGGCATAGCGATTGATATGAAAGGTGTTGAATAAGAAATTGAGCAGCAGTACGTTGAGAATCAATCCGGCAAGACAGATCAAGTTAAATTTCAAGAATCGCCGGAGACGTTTGCGGTTGCCGCGCTGACGGCGAGAAATATCCCCAAAAGTCCAGCGATCGTTCCATAAAAAGTTGTTAAGGATCGCCACTTCAGAAGCCATGATTTTGCTCCGGGTCAATCCCCACGCCAGAGTAGAGGGATCGCTGAGCAGGTACAGCATAACCATGTCCACAAATACGCCGCTCAAGCCCACTAGACCAAAGCGGATAAATCGCCGGAAGGGCAGTTGCTCTGGGTGAGCCGCAGATTTCGTCGCGCTGAATCTCAGCCTGACCAAGTGCAGCAGATACTCTACATATTGCTTCCAGGTGACTTTACTTTCGCCCTCTTGACGCTCCTGAAACACATACCCAACTTCGGCAACTTGCTCAATGTTGCCGCGACCCAAAACCTCCAGCAGAATTTTGTAGCCTAGCGGATGGAGCGTGCATCCGGCGATCGCCTCTCGTCGCACCAAAAAATAGCCGCTCATGGGATCAGAAACGCGACCTACTACGTTCGGCAGTACAATCAGTCCCAGCATCTGCGCCCCTCGCGACAAGAATCGCCGCGTCGGACTCCAATCGCTGACTCCGCCCCCGTCGCTGTTGCGGCTGGCAACGGCAAGGTCGGCTCCCTTTTCGATCGCTCCCAACAAATTCAGCAGCACTTCCGGCGGGTGCTGTAAGTCGCCATCTATCACGCCCAAAACTTCGCCCTGAGCTGCCTGCCATCCCCGAATGACGGCGGTAGATAGACCACGCTCCTGCTGACGGCGCATCACCTGAAGAGCAGGGTAGTCTTTCATCAATGCCTGCGCTTTTTCCCAGGTGCAATCGGGGCTGTCGTCATCCACCACAATCAGCTCATAGTCATCTGCCAGTACTGGATCGAGCAATTGAGAGAGGCGATCGATAATCAGGGCAATATTTTTTCCCTCGTTATAGGTAGGGATGATCAGAGAAAATCGGACGGGTCTTTGAGTGGGTGGAGCGGGAGTGTGGCGAACGTCACTTGTTTGAGCTTGCGTCTGATCTAGAGCTTGCGTCTGGTCTAGAACTTGCGTCTGATCTAGCTGATCTGTTTGAAGATCAGGAATTTGCAGCGCTCCTGACGGAGTCATTAGCAAAGCGCGAACGGAACGAGTCGTCATTTTAGGCTAACTCCCTTGCTGTGATCTGTGCGATCGCACCTAAAACTGTGCCCGCTTAAGTTCCAAGACTAAAATTAAACTCAATATTTGTCCATACTCCGCTGAAGCTATTTGTGGTACCCCTTTAGACTGATTGCGGCAACTCTACGGTGACTGTATGACCCAATTCAGCCGATCGCCGCGCTGCATCAGCAACTTTCAGAGCATGAAGGCTTGATTCTAAAGTGACATAGAGGGGCGTACCCTCCGTCAGATAATCCAGTATCCTGCCTGTGTCTTGGGCAAAAAGTCCCTGGCGGCTACCCATTTCGAGTTCATGGGTTTGATCGGCAAGCACTAGCTTCCCCTTCTGCCCTTCTACCAAGACTGCGCCTGTCTCGCCTTGAATATGGAGCGATCGCTCATTCTGCCAGATGGCTTCACCTTTGCCATAGGTCAGGTCCGCGATCAGTCCGCTCTTAAACTGCAACTGTGCTGAGCAAAGGCAGGAGGTGTAGAAATTTGGAGTGCTGATAGCTAGAGGTTCGCCGTCTGGAGATTCGCTGTCTAGAGATTCGCTGTCTAGAGATTCGCTATCTGGAAACCGATACCAAAAACGGGCTTGACAACTCACCTGACTGACTTGCCCAAAGAGATGAGTCAGGCGATGAATTCGAGAGACTGCACCCACCAGCGGAAAGCCAAACAGATCGGGGTAATAAGTCCATTTTTTTGGGGCGGGTCGCTGAGTGGCGAGGCTGGCATAGCGCACATAGAAGGGAGAGCCGATCGCCCCCAATGCCTCCCGAATTGCCAGATGAATGCCGCTGAGCAGCTCAATATGTTCGACATGCAGAAGCAGGTTTTGGGCGGCAGCAAGCTGAATCATGGATTCAGCCTCAGCGATATCTAGCGCCAGCGGATATTCCACTACCACATGTTTTCCAGCTTGCAGTGCTGCGCGGACGATCGTCCCATGATCCCGATTGACGTTGGCAATGACAACTAAATCTATATCCGATCGCGCGATTAGATCTTGCCAGGACGCTAGCGCTTCAGCCTCATGGGGTTGACTTAGAGCCTGAGCTTTTTCGAGATTACGCCCTGCAACGGCAATGAGGCGCGATCGTCCATCAGCTTGCAGGGCATCGGCTCTTGCTTTGGCTGCGTAGCCTGTTCCCACTATACCGACTGCTATAAGACCCATACCTTCTTGGATTTTAGATTTTAGATTTTAGATTTTGGATTGTGAAACTCTGTTATCCCTGTTCAAAGCTGCTTGGCGCTGCTTTAAGAACGGTAAACTGAAGATATTAAGTAGTGTAAATGATCATGGCAAATACCATTAGAATTGGCGCTAATGATGCGATCGCTCCTTTGGGCATTGGCACTTGGGCTTGGGGTGACAGTCTCTTTTGGAGCTATGGCAAAGATTATGCGGCTGCTGATCTGCAAGAGGCTTTCAATGCCTCTCTAGAGGCTGGAGTCAGCTTTTTTGATACTGCCGAAATTTATGGGCTAGGCGAGTCTGAGCGGCTTTTGGGTCGGTTCATGCAGCAGCAGGCTGCACCTGTGCAAATTGCCGCGCCTGTACAAATTGCCACGAAATATTTTCCGTTGCCTTGGCGGTTCAGTACCACTGCTGTTGCGGATGCTTTGACGGCAAGCTTGAAGCGGCTGCAAGTGCCGTCAGTGGCGCTGTACCAGGTTCATTGGCCGTTCGATTTTTTCATGGGACAGAAGGCGCTGATGAATGCTCTTGCTGATGAGGTGCAGCAGGGCAGAATTAAGGCGATTGGGGTAAGCAATTACTCTGCCGAGCAAATGCGTCAGGCGCATCAATTCCTTGCCGAACGGGGAGTCCCTTTAGCGGTGAATCAGATGCAGTATTCCCTGCTAGCTCGTCAAATTGAGCAGAATGGCGTGATGACGGCGGCTCGTGAGCTGGGTGTGGTGATTTTGGCTTACAGTCCTCTGGCACAAGGGTTGCTGACGGGCAAATATACGCCGGAGAACTACACACAGCCGACAGGCGCACGTCGGCTTGATCCCAAGTTTAGCCAGAGCGGTCTGCAAAAGCTGGCTCCTGTGATTGAAGTGTTGAAAGCTGTGGGGGCAACGTACGATCGCACTCCTGCTCAGGTTGCGCTCAATTGGTTAATTGCTCAAGGCAATGTGATTCCAATTCCGGGCGCAAAAACGGCAAGTCAGGTTCGGCAAAATGCAGGCGCGTTGGGCTGGTCTATGACGGAGGTAGAGCGAACTCAAATTGATTTAGCGACTCGCTCTTGGCTGTAGAGCCAGCAGTTATAGATTTCATACTAGGAAGTTCGCGCCCGCAGGGCGCGAACTTCCCCCCACAAAGCCCGAAGAAAGCTCGCCTGTGGCGAGCTTTCTTCGGGCTTTGTGGCAAAACAAGAATTGCTGCTGTAGGGCAATCTCAAACGGCATGAGTTAGCGGCATGAGTTAGAATGGCTCTTTCCATAAATTTCCCGTTGACAATCATTGACAATTTTCTCTCGCGTCCATGCCAGATGCTAGAGGAATTGATTATATTGGGAAGACTTAACCCTAGAAGATACATATTCTAGATATGTTCTAGCGGATATGTTCTAGCGATTATTTGATCCAGTTCCAGGAGGCTACCTTGTCCTTTTCCACCGACGATTTTGCCAAAGCCCTTGAGCAACATGACTACCAATTTCAAAAAGGTCAGGTAGTCCGGGGGAAAGTGGCAAGCTACGACTCTGATGGTGCCTACATCGACGTTGGCGGCAAGGCTGCGGCTTTTTTGCCGCTTGAGGAGGCTTCGCTAAAGCGCGTTACGAATTTAGAAGAATTCTTGCCTACCGATGAAGAGCGAGAATTCATGATCATCCGTGAGCAGGATGCAGATGGTCAGGTGACGCTATCTCTTCGTCAACTAGAAATTCGTCAAGCCTGGGAACGTTTGGCAGATATGCAGGAAAGCAACCAAACGATTCAGGCAAGGGTCAGCGGCTTAAACAAGGGCGGCGTGACGGCAGATGTTCAGGGCATTCGGGGGTTTATTCCGCGATCGCATCTGGTTGAGCGCAATGATCTGGAGTCGCTGATCGGCAAAGCGCTGACGGTGAGCTTGATTGAGGTTGATCCGACTCGCCGGAGATTGGTGCTATCGCATCGGATGGCTTCTCAGGCGGCTAGCTTGAGCCAGCTGGCGATCGGTCAACTGATTGAGGGCAAAGTTGTCAGCCTCAAGCCGTTTGGAGTCTTTGTAGACTTTGAGGGCACAACGGGTCTGCTGCACATTAACCAGGTCAGCAAGAACTATGTAGCTTCTCTGAATGCAGTCTTTGATATGGGTCAGCCAATTAAGGCACTGATCATTGACTTAGACGAAGCCAAACGCCGTGTTTCGCTTTCAACTAAAGTTCTGGAGAGCTATCCCGGCGAGATGCTGGAAAAAATGTCAGATGTGATGGCGGAAGCCGATGTTCGTGCTGAGAAAGCTCGAAAGAATATAGAGCAGCGGGGCGTTGAATAGATTTCACGGCTAGCTGAATCTAGCTGCATCTCTGTAGGTTTCGATCGCGTGATTTAGCTCAAGCGTATCTTCCTGCGCTACGTAAGTTTGTTGCTGTCCTATATGCTGATAGGCGAGCCTAGAGGGGGGCAGCAGGGGAATGCGATCGGCGAGATTGACCATGCGGTAGGTGCGGGGCAGCAGTGCATCATAGAACGTGGCAAAGGCGCGATCGCCCAATCGGGGAGCGCCAAAGCTATAAACCTGGATCTTTTCTCGCAACTGGGGAAGGTTTAGGGCAATTTCGGCGGCGGCTAAGTGGGCGATCGCGCCTCCCAAGCTGTAGCCCGTTACGTAGCAGGGTAGAACCGGATCAATGTGTTGGGTGACTGCCTGGATTTGAGGTTTCAACGCAGCGTATAGCTGCTTGACGCGGCTGTGAACCTGTCCTTGTTCTGGCTGATGGGGATCAAAATCAGTTGGGCGAGCAGAAGCGTATTGCAGCCATTCGGCATCAGATGGGCTGATCTGTAGGGCAATGATGTTGTGGTGGGGCGACCGCAACGCTAGTCCAAAGTTTTGCAGCTTTCCATAGATGGCGGCCTGGTCTGAAAGCTTGAGGGCCACGCCGTGAAATTGAGGTTCATAAAAATGAGGAACCTGCGCTTGAAACGAGGCAATTTGGGTGTGGCGATCGAAGAGTTCAGGATTTATTCCGGAGGGCTGAACAGAATTTTGATGATCCGTAAGAATAAATTTGGGGGGTAGAGAAACGACTTGTGAGGCTGCCAACAGACAGCATTGCATCAGCAGGTTAGAAGTTTTGGGGTTAGGAAAGCCTACCTCATGCGATCGAGAATGTGGATGGCGCTCAGCAACATCTCCTTTTGCCCAACTCGATTGAGTGGCAGCCAAAGCTCCGACTGCCAAACTTGCCTTCAGGAGTCGCCGACGGTTTAACTTCATGCTGGTATTCTGGAGCTTGCATTCATTTCAATCTCTTTGGTCATCCTAACGAGATCGATCGCCTCTAGCCAGTGAGTAGAACACAGTAAACATAAAGATTTCATGAAAATGGATTATCAGTTTCGAGGTTTAAGTCAGCCAACTCTGTGTTTTTTGAGCGATCGCCTTCGTTCTCCAGAAAATCCACTCTGTGATTTCAATTCATGACTTTTGAAGAAAATAGGTTAATTCAGCTCTGAATAGTTTTAGGTGTAAGTTCTATCTAACTTTGCTATAAAATTCGTCCTAAACCTTCGCTTTTTTGGACGCTTGATGAGTATCAGTAGATCGCAAACCAATGCTCACGCTAGAAATACTCGTGTCTGCTCCCCCTAAATCCCCGCGCTATCGCGCCGCTGCGCTAGAAAAAAGGGGGACTTTGAGGTTTGAAGCCCCCTTTTTAAGGGGGTTGGGGGGATCAAGTGTAAGCTTCGCAATCTACTGAGTATTACTAATTCTCTATCTCAGAAGCATTTTAGATTCTGTAAAAGTTTTGGCATCGCTTACTCAAAATCAACTGGACATTCAAGGTTTTCAAACTTATTTTTCGCGCTGAAAGCTTCAGGCATGGTTAGATCAAGATAGAGATCAGAACACTGGAGATCATCATGCCAAGTACAGCCTACATTTTTTTGGCGGGAGCCAGCCGAGGCGTGGGGCGAGAAATTGCGCATTGCCTGATTGCCCAGTCGTTGAACGTCAAGGCGCTAGTGCGATCGACTGCGGTTCAGGCTGAGCTAGAGGCAATGGGAATTAAAGTTGCCTTGGGTGACGCGCTAGACACAGAGGCAGTAGAACAGGCGATGTTAGCCGATCCGATCTCTGCGGTTATCAGCACGATCGGCGGTTTGAGAGCTGACGGACAGCGAGTCGATTTTTTGGGCAATAAAGCCTTGATCGATGCAGCCGTTCAGGCAAAGGCGCAGAAGTTTGTGCTGGTGTCTTCAATTGGCAGCGGTAACACGGCGGCAGCACTCCAGCCCCAGGTACTAGAAGCCTTGCATGATGCTCTGGTTGCTAAGGAGCAAGCTGAACAGCACCTGATTGCCAGCGGCTTGACCTATACGATCGTTCGTCCAGGCGGGCTAAAATCTGAACCTGCGACCGGAAATGCGGTGCTGACCTCTGACCCGACGATCGCGGGTTCTATTAACCGGGCAGATGTTGCTACGCTGGTCTGTCAATGTCTGCTCTCTGACAAAGCCAATAACCAAACGCTGTCAGCAGTCGATCGCCAGATGGTGTACGTCCAAAAAGAGTTTGAGATTTTAGACTTGAGTTCGTGATCTAGCTCAAAGGGCGATCGCATCTTGAATCCACTCCCTTCATCTCTAAATCTGAAAGCCCTACGTCGAGATCTGCTGAGCTGGTATAGGGCATCAGGGCGAACCCTACCCTGGCGGCAAACCCAAGATCCCTACGCCATCTGGGTGTCTGAAATTATGCTTCAGCAGACTCAGGTGAAGACAGTGATGCCCTACTATGAGCGATGGCTGCAAGCGTTTCCAACGATCGCCGATCTTGCTGCCGCCGATCAGCAGCAGGTGCTCAAGGTCTGGCAAGGGCTGGGATACTATGCCCGTGCCCGGAATTTGCATCGAGCGGCACAGGCGATCGTGCAAGAATTTAAAGGAGAGTTCCCGGTCAACCTATCGGATGTTCTGTCTCTGCCAGGAATTGGGCGCACCACGGCGGGAGGCATCCTGAGTGCGGCGTTCAATCAACCCTTGCCGATTTTAGATGGCAACGTCAAGCGGGTTTTGGCACGGCTAACGGCTCTAACCCTGCCCCCTAGCAAGGCGCTCAATGCACTCTGGCAGCTTTCGACAGAGTTACTAGACTCCCAGAATCCCCATGATTTCAACCAGGCGCTGATGGATCTAGGGGCAACGGTCTGTACGCCCAAAAATCCGAGTTGCCCTATTTGCCCGTGGCAATCTCACTGTCAAGCCTTTCATCTAAACCAACAAACCCAAATCCCTATGAGTGAAAACCGATCGCCCCTGGCTCACAAGCAAATTGGCGTTGCTGTGATCTGGAATCAGGAGAGACAAATTCTGATCGATCGCCGTCGTCAGGAAGGTCTATTGGGCGGCCTGTGGGAGTTTCCGGGAGGTAAAATTGAACCCGGTGAAACGGTAGAGGACTGCATCAAGCGAGAAATTCGAGAGGAGCTAGGCATCGAAATTGCGGTGGGCGATCGCCTGATGACCCTCGATCATGCCTACACGCATTTTCGGGTGACGCTCAACGTTCACCACTGCCAGTATCTCAGCGGCGAACCCCAGGCGATCGAATGTGACGAAGTGCGCTGGGTAACATTGGCAGAATTGGATCAGTTTCCCTTTCCTGCCGCCAATGTTCAGATCATTGAGGCGCTAAAAACCGGGCAGCCCTAAAGGTGTAACTGTCGCCAGTTTGCTGAGGACATTCAGGGTGGGGCGCTTTGCGCCCCACCCTGAATGTCCCCGTCCTAACCGACCTTAGCGCCTTTAACATGGGTGGCTAATCCAACGGCTTGTAGGAGACGGATAGTCAGCCAAGTTACGTCTATTTCCCACCACTGGTAGCCATAGCGCGCCGAAGACTGAGCGGCGTGGTGATTGTTGTGCCAGCCTTCGCCATAGGTCAGCAAAGACACCCACCAGCAATTGGTTGAGCGATCGCCCGTTTCATGGGAGCGATAGCCAAACTTATGGCAAACGCTGTTGACAAAACAGGTGCAGTGAAAGCCTAGGAACAAACGGACAAACACGCCCCAAACCAGAAAGGGCATGCCGCCAATCAGGTACAAAATCACGGCCAGCACCCCTTGCAGCGGGATGTACTGGTTGTGGCAGAACTGGTAGAAGCGATCGTTCGCAATGTCTTTAGTCAAGCGGGGCAGCTCGCCTTTGGTGGGCACAGTATGCATCAGCCAGCTAATGTGGCTCCACCACAAACCCTCATTGGAGTTATGGGGATCAGCCGCTTTGTCGGTATAAAGATGATGCGCCCGATGGTATCCTACCCAGCCCAGTACACCGCCCTGTCCTGATAAGGTGCCACATAGTATCAAGAAATACTCCAGCCATTTGGGCACTTTGAAGCTGCGATGGCTTGCCAGTCGGTGGAATCCTAGAGAAATACCTAGCCCAATTGTCAGCCAGTGCAGAAACAGAGCCACGCCAACCGCCGCCCAGCTAAAATTGCCAGGGAAGAAGGCAAGTAGAGCAGCCAGGTGCAACACAACCGTGAAAAAGATCACGTGCCACCGGGGGCGAGGCGTATCAAGCGTCAAAGATGGATTAGACATTGAGTCAGCTAAGGTATTGAGTAAGTTTGAAATAGGGGATGCGAGTAGGATTAACCTGCGTAACGATGATACGCCGTTATTTAGGCAACATCAAAGAGGCAACATCAAAGAATATAACCCCTCGATCGCCTTCCCGTAATCCTTTGACGCAGGTTTTTCAGCTTGAGATTCCACTTTGAGATCCTAGCCTGAGGTTTTAGCAATTCCAGCTCTAGCTGCCCGGCAGATCGCGCAGATGCTCAGGAAAGTGCGATCGATCGCCCAACCTGTGCAGCAGCGGCCCATGTGTCCCAAATTCGATCACGCTGATGGAGGCAACGGGTACGCCAAGGCGATCGCGGTAGCGCCCCACATCGATGCCCAGCAGACCACAGAGCATGATCCGGATAGTGGCTTTGTGAGAAACCACCAAGACGTTACCCGTGGGATACTTCTGCTCAATTTCATCTAACACAAGATGGCTGCGTCGGGCAATATCTACAGCCCGTTCGCCTCCGGTGGGGGCATTCCAGCCTGGATCAGCCATATAGCGAATGTAGTCATCGTGATAGTCACGGCTGGCTTCTTCAGGAGTTATGCCTTCCCACTTGCCATAGGAAATTTCCCTTAGCCCATCTCGGATCTGCATCTCCGCGCCGATCGCCTGACAAATTGGCATGGCAGTATCCAACGCGCGTCGTTTAGGGCTGCAATAAACGGTAGCCCAGGGAAAAGAGCGATAGGCTTCTGCAAAGGCGGCTGCCATTTCTTTACCAACCGCCGTCAGCTCAATATCCAGATCGCCACAATAGCCGCCCGATCGACTAGCAGCCGTTTCGCCGTGCCGTAAGAAGTAGATATGTAGGCTCATGGGGCTTTATTTTGCAAGAGCTTGTTTTTCAGGGCTTATTTTTCAGGGGTCTGCTTCGGAGAATCGTAATGCATTCTGTAGACTTCGTTGTCTAAACCCAGTTCGGTAATGGTGGAGCGGGTATGAAGGACGCGATCGGCGATCGATAAAGCGTCACTCACGACTGCAAACAGAGAAATCTCTGTATCTATTCGACGCAAAGTAGCCATTAGCTCCTGTGTCTTTTGCTCGTCTTGATGGGCATGAAGCTGGCTAGCCGTATGGCTTCGCTCAATTTCATAATGAGAGCAAGCATCTTTAAAGTACTCATGCAGTTGCCCGATTAAGGAAGCAACAGACTGGTGATCCGTCAAAAAACTGGGATCTTTACGTTCTTTTTGAGTCATGGGGGCGGCTAAGGTCGCGATTTCTCTACAATACTTTTAATCTTAAGGGGAAGCGCAAGCCCCCCCTTAAAATTGACAGGTCAGGCTGTCGGTACGAGCGCCTTCGCCAGATGTAGAACCGATCCCAGACCCGCACTCATCTCTTCTGGCGTAATTTTGCCATCCTTGTTGCTGTCTAGCGCATCAAATACGGCATCTGTGCCCATCCATTCTTCGCGGGTAATGAAGCCATCGCCATCTAAATCGTAGAGGTGAAACATGTCTTCGGTTGCATGGCTTTCCTGCTTCTCGCCCTCTAGCTTAGAAAGGCGATCGGTCAGCAGAGATTCGAGCGCCTCTAGAGCTTTGGTAAACCCTGCGATGCCTTCAGCCAGCTTGTCAGATGCCATCCGGTCTGCGGCATGCATCTTGTCAAAGGTTTCCTTGTCTATCGAGATTTTTTCAAGATCTGTGGCGGCAGCTTGGCTAGGATCGAGCTTGCGGGGCAAGTCGGCTTCGGTAGACTGCAATTCGGCAAGGAGAGCTGGAGAAATCGTTAGCAGATCGCAACCCGCCAACTCTGTGATCTCGCCAAGGCTGCGGAAGCTAGCTCCCATGACTTCAGTGTCGTAACCAAATTTCTTGTAATAGTTGTAGATCGTGGTGACAGACTGAACGCCCGGATCTTCTTGAGGAGTATAGGTGCGTCCAGTATCTTTCTTGTACCAGTCTAAAATGCGACCGACGAAGGGCGAAATCAGGGTGGCTCCAGCCTCGGCGCAGGCGATCGCTTGGTGAAGTCCAAACAGCAACGTCAGGTTGCAGTGAATGCCCTCTTTTTCGAGCACTTCGGCAGCTTTGATGCCTTCCCAAGTAGAGGCAATCTTGATGAGAATGCGATCGCGGGAAATTCCAGCCTTTTCATATTCCGAGATGAGGTAGCGACCTTTCTCAATGGTTGCCTCGGTGTCATAGGAGAGACGGGCATCGACTTCAGTTGAAACGCGCTTGGGCACAATTTCTAGAATTTTTTTGCCGAAGGAGACTGCTAGGCGATCGAATGCCAGCTTTGCCACATCTTGGTCAGATGCATTGTCTCCTGCATCAAGCCGAGCCTGCTTCAGCGTTTCGTCAACAATTTCCTGATATTCGGGCATTTGGGCGGCTGCGGTAATCAACGAAGGATTCGTCGTTGCATCGCGGGGCGTAAATTTCTTGATTGCCTGAATATCGCCTGTGTCGGCAACCACAACCGTCATTTCCCGCAGTTGTTCCAGCAAATTTTTAGCCATGCTTTTTATCCTTACAACAGTAGTTGTGTATCTGGGTCATGCTTCTAGACCTTTTATTTCTTGAAACATCCCTCTAATGCCTTTAGAAGTCAAGAAAACAGCAGAAGTCGAGAAAAATAGCTTGGGTACTCAATGTCGGACTTGGAAGTGATTTTGAAGATTTTAAGCCTTGCTACTTAACTTATATCGATAAAGTATCGATAAAGCTTGCTTGAAAGCATCAATCCAATGACCTACTACTCGATTTAGACCTGATCTACCCTAAGCGATCGCCAGAGACAGCCATCGCTAGAGATAGAAGTCGCCAGAGATAAAGTTAATTGCAGTCAAGTACAGCCTAGAACCTAGTTTGCCCTCCGCTGCAATCATATCGCTGCGGTTCTAGGGAGCAGAGGATTCTTCCAATTATTTACGGATATGAGCAATTTGCATGTTCGTTAGCCAACCAAAAAGCTAGTCTTTTGCGATCGCCCAATTCAATATGGCAGCAATTGAGTGAATATAGAGGCAGCGAGTCCTACAGACCAGACCTAAAGGAAAACCTAGAGGTGCGAAATTTTTGGCTGTCAATCTGTAGATCGGTTCTAGGCTGTTAATTTTTCCGAACGACTTTGAAAAAATTGATAGCAGAATTTGGATTAGCTTCTTTCACCGAATTGCTCTGCAATGGACTCCGAATGACGCGGCTTCCCTTTTATCCCCCCAAGATCAACCCCTTCCTGGTGTGGATGCTCCAGCAAGCTTCTCCCTGGATTGCGCGCTGGATCGATCGCCTCGAACTTGTGGTCAGCGCAGAACCCGAAGTGCCGATCGCGACCCTGCAACAGCAGCCTTGCCTCTTGCTGTGCAACCACTCGACTTTTCAGGACGAGGTGGTGCTGTTTTTGCTCTCGGCACGGGTAGGACAGCCTTTCTATTACTTGGCGGCTCATGAGCGATTTCAGGGCATCCGAGGCTGGTTTTATCAGCGGATTGGGGCGTACTCGGTGCGGCGGGGGCTTGCCGATCGCGAGAGCGTGCGGCAAACGCTGTCTCTAGTGACTCGTCCGGGCTGCAAGCTGGTGGTTTTTCCAGAAGGCGGCTGCTCATTCCAAAACGATACGGTGATGCCATTTCGCTCAGGAGCCGTGCAGATTGCGCTTCAGGCGTTAGCAAGGCTGGACAAGCGTTCTGGTTCACCTGGCTCATCTGGTTCATCTGGTTCACCTAGCTCGCCCGATTTGCCTGACCTGTACGCCGTGCCCATTAGCCTCAAATACCGCTACACAGGCAAAATGTCGGTGGTGATTCAAAAAACCCTGAACCGCTTGGAAAAAGCGATCGCACTGCCGCCAGCAGGGGATGTTTATCAGCGGCTGAGAACGATTGCTGAGCATGTGCTGGTGAACTGTGAGCAGGAATATGGTCTACCCTCACCGCTTGATCTCAATTGGAATCAGCGCATTACCCGACTCAAGGCGCAGGTTTTGCAGCAGTGCGAGGCTCAGCTTAAGCTGACGTTTATCAAGGGAGAACCCGATCGTGAGCGGGTTTACCGCATCCGTCATGCCCTAGAGAACCGATCGAGTACCCTCATGCCTGACGGCACCGATGGCTGGGATGTGATGCTGCAAGCCACGGCGCGGGTGCTCAATTTTGATGCCATCTATGACGGCTATGTTTCCGAGAAGCCAACGCCTGAGAGATTTTTGGATACGTTGATTCGCCTAGAGCGTGAGGTTTTCAAAATTGATCAGCCGCACCCCAAAGGCTATCGGCAGGCCTACTTGCGCATCGGCAAACCCATTAACCTCAAGGATCATGTGGCAGACTATCGGCGCGATCGCTCAGCAACCGTTAACCAGGTAATCCAGCAGCTTCACGGCACGGTGCAACGGAATCTAGACGTGCTTTCGGAAGCTACGGCAAGAGGTATTTCATGGTGATAGTGAGCGATCGGCTTTCCGGCGTAAAGTCAAAGGCGGCTTTATGGAAGGGAGGCGCACCTAGCCAGATTTTGGGATCGCTCGAAAAGCCGATGCCTTCTTTAGGAATGCCCAGAGAATTGACGTTGAGAATGCCATCCTGATTTTCGTCATGATGCACCGTAGCGGCATAGCGCCCAAACGGCAGATCGGGGAAGGTCAAAATTAATGGACTGGCTGAAACCTCAAAGCAGCCCGATCGCACGGCTTGGGCAGCAACATTGGGAAACCCTTCTGGGCTGTCAAATAACCCCAGGTTGACGACACCCCTGAGATTGCGAAGCCCAACTAGCTCCAGGGTAAGGGTTCCGACTCTAACTGATCCAAGAATTGACGCAGGTTCAGACATTGCCTCAAAAAATCAAGTAAAAAACAAATAAAAAGCAGCAGGCTCAGAAAATTAGGGGGAGGGTAGAAGCAATGAGCGACTTCTACCCCCGGTGTTCATACCTTAGCGGCAGCCTGACTCGCTGAAGCAACTGCATAATTGCCGTCCGCGTCTACGTTGACTTGCTCTAAAACGCCTTCGCCTGTAATCAGCCTTGCTCCACGGTTACGGGTGAAGTAGTTCCAGCCCCACTGGAGCATCACAATCAGCTTGTTGTCGAACTCAATCAAGTAGTAGATGTGGGCAAAAGTCCACAGAAACCAAGCTGGCGCTCCTGAAAACTTAGCGCCTCCCATGTTGGCAACCGCCTTGTTTTGTCCAATGATTGCCATACTGCCCATATCGTTATAGCGGAAGGGAGGCAGGTCGTTCCCCAGAAGGCGTTCGCGCACCAGACGCGCAACGTACTGCCCTTCCTGAATGGCTACAGGAGCTACACCAGGCAAGGGCTTGCCGTCTTGGTGGGTGTAAACAGACAAGTCGCCAATCACAAAAATATTGGGCTGATTCGGGAGGGTGAGATCGGGTTCTACCATGACGCGCCCAACGCGATCGAGGGTTGCCCCCGCCCGCTGCTCTAGCACCTTGCCGACCACCGAAGCCTTGACCCCAGCCGCCCAGAGAATGGTTTGAGCCGGAATTTCTTCCACCTGATCGCCCTGCTTTGCCGTGACGACATTGTTTTCGATGTTTGTTACCAGCGTTTTGGTGCAGATGGTCACGCCCATTTCCCCTAGTGACTGAGCGGCTTTCTCAGACAGCTCAGGGGGGTAAGGCGGCAGAATACGATCGAGACCTTCGAGCAGCAAAATCTTGGCGGCGCCTGTGTCAATGTTGCGGAAGTCTTGCTTCAGGGTTTTGTAGGCGAGTTCGGCGATCGCTCCAGCCAATTCCACGCCTGTCGGACCGCCGCCCACCACAATGAAGGTCAGCCAAGCTTTACGCTTCTCAGGGTCAGTTTCCTTTTCCGCGGCTTCAAACGCCATGAAGATCCGTCGCCGCATCTCCAGAGCATCCTCTACCGTCTTCAATCCAGGAGCGGTAGGCTTCCAATGGTCGTTGCCAAAGTAGTGATGGCTGACCCCTGTGGCAATGATTAACGTGTCGTAGGGCACTTCGCCATTCTGCAACATCACTTTCTGCTGAGTTGCGTCAATATCGGTCACTTCATCCATCAGCACCTTGGTGTTTTTGTTGCCGCTGAGGATGCCGCGCAGCGGCGAAGAAATATCTGCTGGAGAGAGGGTTCCCGTTGCCACCTGGTAGAGCAAAGGCTGAAACAAATGGAAGTTTCGCTTATCGATCAGCGTTACCTCAACCGGGGCGCGACCCAGCTCTTTTGCCGCATACAGCCCACCAAAGCCGCCTCCCACAATTACGACTCGGTGCTTCTCAGCAACTTCTACCATTCCTAGCAACTCCTTCATGTGATGCGGTTTCTGAGTTCTCAAAACTCAGCTTTCTTCTAAACTTTTCCCAAACCTTCTCAGCTTTTCTCAAAACAGAGGCTTTCCGACTTTATACAAAGTTTCGTAAAGTTGCTGCTGATACAAAGCTTAGCTCAGGTAATCCAGTTACTAGGTAACTATGACTACGGGTAGATAAATTTTTACTCAAACTTTTGAATTGCTTCAACAAGTCGATCGATTTCCGATTCCAAAGTCAGGTAATGTACACAGGCTCTCACACAGTCTGGATCTTGAATGGTGCGCAAAAAGATGGACTGTTGCTCTAGCTCCAGCACCAGACGGCTATGAATCCCAGCCCCAGGGCGATCGACTTTAAAGGACACCAAACCTGCTTCAGGGGGAGCCGATCGCAGACAGGTAACGTGGGGCAGATCGGATAACTTTTGCCAGAGAGCGAGGCTAAGCGCCAAAATCCGCTCAAAGCGTTCGGCAGCCGATCCCCACTGATTTTGAAGCGCGATCGCCTCTCGCAAACCGCTAAATAGGGCGTAATCAGAAGTGGCCACCTCAAAGCGCCTGCTGTCAGGCATCCAGCCGATCGGGTAGCCCGAAGCATTTTTCTTGACGCCGCGCCAGCCGATAAACGTGGGGCTGAGGCTAGACAGCGCCTCTGGGTGGATATACAGCCCGCCTATACCCGCTGGTCCACACCACCACTTATGTCCTGTAAAAGCGTAAAAATCTGCGCGTAGCTTGCTCAAGTTGAGCGGCATTACCCCAACCGACTGCGCTGCATCAACCAGAAGCCGCACTGGAATTTTGGGCGTGGGGTAATTGTGGCAGGCACGAGCAATTTCGGCGATCGGCAAAACCTGCCCTGTATTCCAGAGAATATGGCTGACGACCACAAGGCGAGTCGTAGGGCGCAAATTTTGCGTGATGACTGTCACCGGATCGCCTTCGTTCAACGTTGCCATCAAAGGGCAAAACGTCACCTCCGCCCCAAACCGCCGCTGAATTTCTAGCGCCGCCGCAATAATTCCTGGATGTTCGCAGTCCGACAGCAGCAGATGATCGCCCGTCTGCCAGTCAATTCCCCACATGGCAATGTTGCAGCCGACCGAGACATCTTCCGTCAGGGCGATCGTTCCGGGAGCCGCGCCTAGCTCAGTGGCGATCGTTTCTCGCATTTGCTCCATTTCTTCTGTCACCCAGTCGTTGATGGCGCTTGAGAAGGGACCTATCTGCTGGATATGCTCGTGGGCGCTGAGGATGGCAGCGATCGCGCTCTGGGGCATAGCTCCCTGCCCGCCGTAGTTAAAGTAGGCTTTGTTGGCAAGCGCCGGAAATTGCTGGCGATGCTGCTCTAACGGGCTGGGTTCTGAAGAACTGGATTCCAGAGAGCTTTCTAGAGAACTGGATTCCAGAGGGTTAGGTGAAGAGGTCATGGGTGCGCTAGGTCTTGACAGAATGAGGGCGATACTGCTGGCAGGGCACTAGAAAAATGTGCTGGGCAGTGCCGCAAATCGAATTGTATCAGGGTAGATTCACAACCTACGATAAAAAACTTCACAAGAAGTGTTTGACAAAATTCAATTACTAGGTAAATATGGAGATCGCGCTGAAAACGCGTTCGCTACGAGGGATCGTAGTTCAATTGGTTAGAGCACCGCCCTGTCACGGCGGAAGTTGCGGGTTCGAGCCCCGTCGATCCCGTTCTATTTACTCAATCTTGAAATCGGTTTTGATTGCCTGAACTATCGCTTCAGGTGGTTGACCAATCTCTATCTGGAGTGCATTGTCGGGTTCTTCCAAAGTATCGAACTGGCTTTTAAGCAGGTTTGCTTTCATGTAGTGCCCTTGGCGCTGGTTGAGTCGCTGCTGAATTAGCTCAGATGAGCCTTTGAGGTAAACCCACTTGATCTGATCAGTTAGCTGGAGCTGATTAGATGGCTGAAGCCACTGGCGATACTCAGACTTGAGGGCAGAACAGGCAAGTACGACATTGATTCCCTGACTCAGCCATTGCTCGATCGCCCCTTGCAATAACTGAAGCCAGGGCAGGCGATCGGCATCGCTTAACGGCACTCCCCGACTCATTTTCTCGATATTGGCTGCCGGATGAAAATCATCGGCATCGCTAAATTGCCACTGCAATGTCTCTGCCAGCATTTTGCCGATCGTGGTCTTGCCAGAGCCGGAAACCCCCATGATTAGGATTACCATTGTTCCCTTGGTAGTGTTTCAAAAAATCAACAATATAGCAACCGCTAAGGCGGTTGGGACAGGGAAATTTTTGGTGGGGCGCGAAGCGCCCCACCAAAAATTTCCTAAGCAAACTAGCGACAGCTATAGGTCTAGAACATCATCCCTTCCCTTTAGAAAAATCCTGTAATTTCGCCCTCACTTCGAGCCGCATGATTCAGAGTTGTTCCTGTGGCGATCGGCAGCAGCAGACGGCTGAACAGCCGACCATCTTCTAGCTTGTGAAAGCTAAATTCGCCACCAATTCGAACCATGATGGATTTGCAGATTGCTAGGTGTAAACCGGGCGGATGTTCTAGGGTTGAGGGAACGAGTAAATCGCTCGATCGCCCCATTTCTAGCTCTTCCAGCAGCCTTGGCTCGACAATGCCGTTATCGGTAATGGATAGCTCTAGCCACTGAGCATCAACCTGGCGGCACCAAATATCTAGCCGCCCTGCCGCGACAGAACGCTGACAGGCAGCCGTCAAAACCTCTAGCAGGACAAACTCAATTTTGGGAACATCGCCGCCAATGGTAACGCTGGCATCATTGTGAACCTGCGACCAGATCTGTCGCTGTTTGATCAAGGAGTCTAGCCGTTCGAGCGATCGCCTCAGTAAGCTGGCTAGCGGAATTGTCTCGTAATCTCCTTGAAACTGCCACTGCTCATGCTTTAGCACAGGAGTCAGCGCCGTTAGCGTTCCACCCAAATGCCGCAAAATTTGCTGGTAGCGCATACTGGATGCACCTTCTTTTTGGTGGCTGAGTTCGTTCAGCCGCCGCACGCCTGTTCCCAAGATACGGTAGGTTTCCTCTAGGCGGCGCTGCTTGTACCAGTTGAGCTGCTCTAGCTTTTCCCGCTGCTCGAACAGGGTTTCGGCAATGAGTAGATAGCGGCGACCCCAGCCTAACTGACTGGTGAGCGTGCCAAAGGCAATCATTTGCTGCTCTGACCACTGGCGATCGGCAACGTCACCCACCAAAATAATTCCGGTCGGCTCATGCTCTGGAGCCGTGCGCAAGGTCAACACAAGAACTTGACCGATCTCAGCGCCGCAAAGCCATTGGCGCGTCTCAGGCGAGATGTCATTGATGCCCACGGTCAGCAGCCCGTCGGTTTGTAGTGCCCATTGCACCAGCACATCTGTGTAGATAGGCACAGGCACCTGAATTGCCACCTCAAACTGACGCTTTGAGACAACGGGTGCCGTCAGCTGAGCGGTGGTGCGTCCCGGTAGCCAGGTGATCAGAACTGCCAGAGGAGATTGTAGGAGCTGGGCAATTTGCTGCGTGGCGGCTTGCTCTAGGCGATCGAGCTGATGTGTTTGCTGCATCGTGGTTAGCCCCCATTGCACCGCCTGATAGTTTTTTTGTAGCCGATCGGTCTGACGCTGAAGCTGAAATTGGTGCAACAGCAGCCCAATCTGCTGGCTAACGACCCGTAACAAATCCCGCTCGGCTCGGCTCCAGCTTCGGGCGGTTTCATGCCCCAGCACCACCAAGCCCTCGATCGACTTGCCCATAGAAGTGCTGCACACCAGCAGCGATCGCACCTCTGATTCTAGAAACACCTGCCGCCATGCCATCAGCTTCAGGTCTGCCTCCAGGTTTTCCACGGCAACAGCTTCTGTGCTACGTTCCAGCATCTGCCAGTCTACGGGATTCAAATCTTCTAGCGATTGGGCGATCGGACGGCGCTGTTTCGGCTGCTGCTGGTAGCAAATTTCAAATGTTTTAAGGTCTTTGTCGTAGAGTAAAACCAAAAACCGTTCGGTGCTGAGGCGCTGACACACCTGATCGGCACATTTTTGCAGGGTGATTTTCCAGTCATCCTCGGTGTAGAGGGCGCGCGTGATCTCTGCCGTCAGCACCTGATCGAGCTTAACCTGCTGAACAGTGACCTCCATTTCTTCGAGGGGAGCCACCAGGGAAACCATCTGCGCTACCCCCCGAACAAAGTTTTTCTCTTCTTCTGACCAGAGCCGCGCCTCATTGCCCTCAACAGTAAGAAAGCCGCGTAGCTCTCCCTGGTATAGCACCGGAGCCGCGATGAGCGATCGCGCCTGGAGATACTGCATAATGCGTCCGCTGAGGTCGGCTTTCACTGTGCTTTGGGCTTCGCCAATAGAAATTACCTGGTCAGCCGTTAGCGCCTGATAGAAACCGTTAATCTCCTGAACCGGAATTTTTAGGTCATTCCCTTCTAAAGCGCGGCTGCCTTGACGCTTCCAGAAGTAGCGCTGCTGAGGCTCATACCAGTAGATGTTGGTGCGATTGGGCTGGACAAAACGGTGCGTCTCATCAATAACGGCATCTAGGCGTTTTTTGAGATTGGGGAGCGATCGCAGTTTTGCTAACAGGCTTAAGAGCGGCTGATCAGGGCGCTTGACCTGCTGTCGATGCTGTTCACCTGCGAGTTGGTAAAGCCCGTCCGCTAATGATCCGAGCAGCATCGACAGTCTAGCTTTTTCGTCGGCATGGGGAGAGGTTCCCCAGAGAGGAGAACCCAGCAGCACTAGACCAAAACAGTCACTTTTATGGCGAATGGGGAAGACGATCGTGCCCTGAATGCTGTACTTTTGGGCAGCTTTACGCCATTCTCCGGCTCTGGACTCCTCACGCAGGTCGGGAACGCCAATGGGTCGGAGCTGAATCACCACCTGCTCCAGCAAATCGCCCGGACTGAGGCTGAAGCGCTGCTTAAGAAAAGTGTCATCTCCTGCTGGAGCGTGCCCACCCTTGCCGATTAGGCGGTGTTCAGGGCGATCGTATAGTGCTATCCAAACCAGAGCGTAGTTAAACTCAGCCTGAAGATAGCCCAACGCCATTTTGATCAAGCCATCAACCGTTTCCTCTTCCCGAAGGGCTTGAAGAACGCGTCCTAAAGCCACTAATTGTCTTTCATGTCCCGACGGTTCTTTTTGCAAACCCATGCCAATCTGACTCCTGCCGCCTGAATGCTCCTCTGATTAGACAAACTGGCGGGAATTTACGGTGCTCTCGCTTGTAATGCTCTTGATGGTACCCTGTAGCGCTCCGGTATGAAGGCTGAGACAAATCGCCATGAGGTATGATTTTGCAGGACTTTTACAGATTCTGCTGCCTCTAGACTCTAACAGAGCTGATTTTCTTTAGAATTCCCTTAGTCCTGCCCTTCCTATCTGTGCCTTCCATAGCAACCGCCAAAGCGGTTAGGACAGAGACATGATTCTCTTGCGCTTTAAAAACCCCTGCCCTGATTTACGTTAATCTGTGAAGTAGCCTAGACTTCAAGCCTTATTTTGAATATTGACAAGCTGGATATTTATAAGTCAATCCTACGTCCGCTCCTGTTCTCTGGGCTTAAAGTTGACCCAGAGCAGGCACACCAGCAAACGCTGCGCCTCCTGAACTGGCTGGCTGAGCAACGTGGAATATCCGGACAGCTATCTCAGCAGCTTCAGCGATCCTGTCAGTTTCAGCATCCGGGGCTAGAGCAGCAGCTTTGGGGTTTGCCCTTTGCCAATCCGATCGGTCTGGCGGCGGGGTTTGACAAAGATGGAGTCGCGGCTAGTCTCTGGTCTGATTTCGGCTTTGGCTTTGCCGAGCTAGGTACCGTCACCCTCCATGCTCAGCCAGGAAATCCTCAGCCGCGTCTGTTTCGCTTGCCAATCGATCAGGCGGCTCTGAATCGCATGGGATTTAATAACCAGGGAGCGGCAGCGTTAGCGAAAAGATTGGAGAAGATGACTGAACGGTCGATCGATCGCGCCTCCATTCCCATCGGCATCAACCTGGGAAAATCCAAAATTACGCCTCTCGAAACCGCCGCAGAGGACTACTCAGGCAGCTTTCGGCTCTTGCGAGATTGGGGCGACTACTTTGTGGTGAACGTGTCTTCACCCAATACGCCGGGGTTGCGATCGCTGCAAGCCGCCGATCAGCTTGAGCCTATCTTGGCAGCCCTCCAGCAGGAAAACCATCTCGCTAAGCCCATGCTGATTAAAATTGCGCCCGATCTGGAATGGGAGGAAATTGCTGACGTGATCAAGCTCGCTCAGGCTTACGAGCTTGCCGGAATCATTGCCACCAACACCACGATTCGCCGCGATCACTTAGAGACAAAGACGATCGCAGGTAAACCCATTAGCGAAGAGGCAGGCGGCATCAGCGGCGCTCCGGTGAGGCAGCGATCGACTGAAGTGATTCGCTTTATTTACCGAGAAACTCAGGGCAAACTGCCGATTATTGGCGTGGGCGGCATTTTTACGGCAGCCGATGCCTGGGAAAAGATTACGGCTGGAGCTAGTCTGTTGCAAGTTTACACGGGCTGGATTTATGAAGGACCTTGGATGGTGCGTCGTATCCTGGAGGGATTGGTGCAAAAGCTGGAGTCTAGCAAATTGTCCAATATTTCTGAAGCAATCGGACTAGAAACTCACACTTCCCAACCTCTAACGTAAGCTTTTTTGAAAAGCGCACAAAGCGCCTCTGCAAAAAAGTAACCCACTTGAAAAACACCCCCACGACCCGTCTCCCATGAAAGTAGAATTCCGCGAGTGCGATTTTTTTGATCTCTGGATCTGGCTAGAATTCAGCAACACGCCCTCGACCGCCGAACAGCAGTATGTTGAGGAAGTCTTCAACTCCTGGTTTCTGCTAGGTAAACTGGGCGGCTTCAATGCCGAAAATATGCAGGTGCAAGACACAGGCTTAGACATCAGCTACTTAGAGTACAACCAGGATGCCGCCGAAGATAGCTTTGTGGCGCTAATGCACAATATGAGTGAGTTTGAGTACGAAGGCAACTGGGGACGCTGCTGGTTTGATCTGGGCACTGCCGACGCGATCGCCGCCGATATTTTGATCAATGCCCTCGACCAGCTCAGCAAAGACTATGTGACGATCGAGCGGATTATTTTTGGTGGCGAAAATCAAGACTGGAAAATCCCTGGAAACAAGCGATCGAGCTTTGCCGAAAACGATCAAGACAATCAGAATAACTAGAGTTCTGCGAATTCACTTCCATGAATCAAACTGCTTCTCAGGGCGTTTATTCGCCCCCTGCACATATTCGCGTGGTTGCGCTGGGGCTAATCAAACACAAAACTCGAATTTTTGTATTTGAAGCCCATAATCCTGAAACGCAAGAAGTTTTCTATCGTGCCTTGGGAGGAGGGGTAGAGTTTGGTGAAACCAGTGAAGCAGCTCTCCGTCGAGAGTTTCTGGAAGAAATAAATGCTGAGCTGATTCACGTTGAATATATTGGATGCCTGGAAAATTTGTTTACCTACAACGGCAAGCCGGGACATGAGTTAGTCCAGCTTTACCGATGCGACTTTGCAGACGATCGCTTCTATCAGTCTGACTCGTTTCAAGCTTGTGAAGTGGGCAACAAATTCACGGCGCTTTGGGTAGAGTGCGATCGCTTGAGGTCGGGCGAACTCCGTCTAGTTCCCCCCGCATTTTTGCAATTCCTTGAAGATACGTAACGCTACGCGCCTAGATCCAATGAGTTATTTGAGAGCCGCGCTCTGCGCGGCTCTCAAATAACTCGTCCTAACTCAATTACGTAATTTTAGGCATAACGCTACGAATACCCATGTTCTGCTAAGAATGTCTCGGTAACATCTGCTCGATCGCCCCTACTTCCGCCCGCCACCAGAATTTCCTCTAGTCCTGAAACTGAGAGCTGATGAGCATCAGAACCAAGCCGCAAAAACTTCTCCACATACTTGCCTAGCACATCGCCCTCTAGGTTCACCCGACCACCAGGCTGTAAGTAGCGTAAGTTTGTCTCGGCATAGGTGAGTGGAATCACAGCCACCTTAAACCAGGAGCCAATCGGATCACAATCTGCGATCGTCAAACTCACCCCATTAATTGCAATACTGCCCTTAGACACAATGTAGCGAGCCACCCGCGCATCCGGCACCCTAAAACTCATCTCCCAGGCATTCTCTGTTTGCACAGAGGACTCCAGATAGCCCACACCATCAATGTGCCCCGTCACAAAATGCCCGCCCAGCTTGCTACCCACCTGTAGCGAAGGTTCCAGGTTGACAGGCACATCCTGAGAATCCTGTCCTAAAGTCGTGCGGCTGAGGGTTTCAGGCGACACATCGGCAGTAAAACCCATGGGCAGCAGCCCCGTCACCGTTAGGCAAATGCCATCCACCGCCACACTGTCTCCGAGTTCCAACGTGCCCAGATGAGCGATCGCGTCACAAGAAACCTGAAGCAGATTCTCTCCCTGTGCCCGAACCGTTCCCACAGCCTGAATCAGACCTGTAAACATCAGCCCTATCTCCTCCCTAAACGCCCGAACCCCCGACCCATGCGAAGCGCTCCCTCCCACTCCCCCATTATCGCGCAAGGGATAGCGCAAGGAATAATGAGCGGTTACAGGGCTTAGGGTTTTTCACCATCCCCTGTTCGAGCCAGAAATCCCCCCAGTTGGGTAATCCAGCGCACTGCTTGACGCAGGGTTGGCGGTTTTTTAGAGCGATTTTTTGGTTCAAACTTGCGCCCATGGGTCAGCCACATATCGCCAGCGATACTGGTTAAATTGGCATGAGAAAACTTTTTGTATGAGAGGGGCGCTCTGTACCCCTCTCATACAAAAATCATCCCCCGATCGAGCAATACCACAACGTCTTAGAAGACCACAGTCCAGCCTTCTAGCTTGGACTGCTGCGCCGTGTAGGCAACCCCATCGACCTTGAGTCCTTCCTGGTTGAGTAAAGTAATTAAGCCACCCTTGTTGCCTAACTGCACCGTAGGCGGCAAAGCAATCAGCACCGTGGCTCCAGGCGCGATCGCCCCTGTCAGCTTATGCTTGTTCTTAAGCCGATCGGCGATCGCCCAGTCAGTTAGATCGATCGCGTCAGGCGAGGTATTGAGCAGGGTTACGGTTTCTTGCTCAGGCGCAGGACCTGTAGAATTGACTAGCGCCGCAATGATCCGCACAATCCCTTGAGGTTCGTCTGGAATTGGCGTTTCGGGCGTAGGTTCTTCATTCACGACGGGCGGTTTGCCCGGTTCGTTGGTCGGAATAGCATGACCTGTGCGATCGTCTGTATGCCAAGTCTGGGACTGAAATTTCAGAAAAACAGCAATCCAGCGACTCTCAGCCGGAAAGTGGATTAACATCGCCCCATCTTGCCAAACGCCATCATCATCCACGTACCTAGCATTATTTCCCTGATTCATGTGAATGTCATGAATCCCATTACCCGGCAAGAAGCCAAAGTATTTGTCTTTCTTTTGCTCTTCTGGGCCCCATCTTGCGCCAAAGGCATAAATCAGAGCCGTTTCATCCGACAGCGCCCGCTGAACATATCGATTGATCTTCTCGTTCAAATCATTTTCTGGCCCAGGTATAGAACCCGCTAGCGGCACCATTTTAGTGCGATCGAAGAGGTTTCCCCGAATATAATCTAATGACAATCCGCCTGGTTTGCGCTCTGGCAGAGGCTTAAAGCCCAGAGGCAATTGCTCTAGCTGATTCAAAGTTGGGTAGGTAAAATTTTCATCCACGAAGTAGAGAACGTCAGGGGGAATTTCGCTCGATTTGACGTTGATCGCAATTCGGTAGTCTGTCGTGTCATCCACAATGCGAATCTGATAATGGTCATTTGCACCTGCGGCAAACTTGACGGCGATCGGGCGACCCTTCAGAACACCATAGTTTAGGGACATCAGGTTTCCTCTACTTTATTTATTAAGGAGCTTATGGCGAAAGGCTCATGGGTTTCAGTCTTGGAGAAGTTGGCGGCTTAACCAAAAGTTAATCAATTCAGCCCTGGACACGCCAATCTTGGCTAATTTGGGCAGTTTTGACCAGTGCCCTCACGGGTGCCTTTTGAAGAATGACTCTAACGGTGAGAAGCTAGCGATCGCCCTAACTCATCTTCCAGAAAGCCAGTTATTTTACGAACAGTTAAGATAAGATCATGACGGCTTCTTTACACGGAATTCTTTCTAGAAGCAAGGAAGACTCTATTAAGAAGTGAATTAACCCTAGTAAGGCTTCTCCTACATTTCTCTACCGGAACTTTTTTATGACTCTGCCTATTCGCAATGTTGCCATCATTGCTCACGTTGACCACGGCAAAACTACGCTCGTTGATGCACTGCTGCGACAGTCCGGCACATTCCGAGAGGGCGAAGAGGTTCCGGATTGCGTCATGGACTCCAACACGCTGGAGCGGGAGCGGGGCATTACGATTCTGTCCAAAAATACTGCCGTTCACTATGGCGAAACGCTGATCAATATCATTGATACTCCTGGACACGCAGACTTCGGCGGCGAAGTGGAGCGGGTTCTGGGCATGGTTGACGGCTGTATTCTGATTGTCGATGCCAACGAAGGCCCGATGCCTCAGACGCGCTTTGTGCTGAAAAAGGCGCTGGAAAAGGGATTGCGCCCCATCGTCGTCGTCAACAAAATCGATCGCCCTCAAGCTGATCCCCATGGATCGGTCGATAAGGTGCTGGATCTCTTCCTAGAGCTGGGCGCAGATGATGCCCAGTGCGATTTCTTCTACCTGTTTGCTTCAGGGCTGGCGGGCTATGCCAAGAATGCTTTGGAAGAAGAATCAACAGACATGAAGCCTATGTTTGAGGCGATTCTCAACCATGTGCCACCTCCAGTCGGCGATCCTGAAAAGCCGCTCCAGCTTCAGGTAACGACGTTGGACTACTCAGATTACATGGGTCGAATCATCATCGGCAAGATTCACAACGGCGTGATCCAGATGGGTCAGCAGGCGGCGCTGGTGAAAGAAGACGGCTCGATCGTCAAAGCAAAAATCACTAAGCTGCTGGGTTTCGACGGCTTGAAGCGGGTGGAAATGGCATCCTCTTCGGCAGGTAACATTGTAGCGATCACAGGCTTTGCCGATGCCAACATTGGTGAGACAATCACTGACCCCACCAATCCCCAGGCATTGCCGCTGATTAAGGTGGATGAGCCAACTTTGCAGATGACTTTTTCTGTAAACGACTCGCCGTTCTGCGGTCAGGAAGGCACGTTCGTGACTTCTCGACAGGTGCGCGATCGCCTCATGCGAGAGCTGGAAACCAACGTGGCGCTGCGCGTTGAAGACACTGACTCACCCGATAAGCTAGCGGTTGCGGGTCGGGGTGAATTGCACCTGGGCATCTTGATCGAAACGATGCGACGCGAAGGCTATGAGTTTCAGGTGTCTAAGCCTGAAGTGATCTACCGCGAAGTCGGCGGACGACCCTGCGAACCGTTTGAACAGCTCGTTCTAGATGTGCCTGAAGATGCGGTGGGTGGCTGTATTGAGCGGCTAGGTCAGCGCAAGGGCGAAATGCAAGATATGCACGTTGGCGGCAATGGTCGGACTCAGCTAGAGTTTTTGATTCCGGCACGCGGCTTGATTGGCTTCCGGGGTGAGTTTATGCGTCTGACGCGCGGCGACGGCATCATGAACCACAGCTTCCTGGATTATCGTCCGATCATTAGCGAATTTGAGACTCGCCGAAACGGGGTGCTGATTTCTTTTGAGGAGGGCGTTTCAACCTTCTACGCCATGAAGAACGCTGAAGACCGAGGCGCTTTCTTTATCTCGCCCGGTACCAAAGTCTACAAAGGCATGATCATTGGCGAACACAACCGCCAGCAGGATTTGGAGCTAAACGTCTGTAAAGCCAAGCAGCTCACCAACCATCGCGCATCTGGCGGTGAAGAGCTAGTGCAGCTTCAAACCCCGATCGACATGAATCTGGAGCGAGCTTTGGAATACATCGGCAACGACGAACTTCTGGAGGTCACACCCAAGTCGATTCGCCTGCGCAAGGTCTCGAAGAAGCTGGTTAAGCGCTAGACTAATCCGTTGAATCTATGAGCAGAGGGTTAGAGCATTGTCTCTAGCCCTTTTTTGTCGTCCCATTTTTTATCGTTCCAAACTACTCGATCGCCCCATAGCGCAACAGCACGCTCACCACCTCTCCCGGCTCCCCCAAATCCTGAGCGGCAACGGGTTTAGACCAAAAGCTAACTTCTGCATAGCCCTGAATATGCAGGATTTGAATCGTGCGTTTGACGGCTCTGGGCGAACCCACAAGCAAATGCTTGATCCGCTCTCTGCTGGACTGGACTTCGGGAGCGCGATCGTCTGACGACACAAATTCTTCTGCCATAGTTCACCTGTTGAAATAGTTCTCCTGCCCTCTATTGGTCAATAGCGGGGCGCTTGTTTTTATAATCGCACATTTTAGCAATTTGATAGATATCAAATTGCTAAAATGTCAATTCAATAATCTTCAACCTGTGACATGGCAAAATTGCACAAGTCTTTTGTGGCAATCTGTGATGTCGGAATCCAAATCAGTGCAGTTTAGGGCACAAGTGCGCCCAGATATTGATTTTTTGGTACGTGCAATCATTCCGCTCAAGAATTCGGGAAAGGATTGGTCGGTGAGTGATGTTGCCAATGAAGCGCTGATTGAGTGGTTGCAAAAAGCAGAGAATCGTCAACTGATCGAATCTCACAATCTCCTAGATGCCTTAGAGCGCCGAGGGCTAACCACAAACATCTACAGTGAATCTTAAAAGGTTTAAGTTGAGCAGTAGACACCAAACCGTTCTGCGGAAGCCTTTGGTACTGCTTTACTCTGGTTTAGAATAAACGTAATTTTATTCCTCTGCACTTTATGAATCATCCTATTGAGTTTCAGCTATCCGTCCAGGATGAACAGGCAACGGATGAGGATCTTCAACTTATATTGCGGACGTTAGCAGCGGAGCTAGAAAGCCAGTCTGCGGAGGTTATGCCTGTTGCCCCTTCTGCGGCTACAGAGCCAGAGATGGTAGAAAAAGGGGAACCTAGCAGCAGTATTTTGGATGTAAAAATTAACCTAGATACCCTAAAAACCTTTGGTACGTGGTTGTATGGTCGCTTGGTAGGAACAACTACGAAAGTAAAGTTTAAGCACGAAGGGACAGAGTTTGAGTTTGAAGGACGCAATGACAGCGATCGCGCCTCTGCTCAGCAAGATTTCGAGGATTTTGTCGCAAAGCTTGAGGCAGTAAAGCAGGCAAAGCATGAGTAAGCGAGTAGCGTTGCTAGTTGGAGTGAGTGAATATGGCGAGGGATTTGAGCCACTGCCAGGGAGCCTGCGAGATATGCAGGCAATGCAGACAGTGCTACAAAATCCAGATTGTGGTGCGTTTGAAGTACAGCCTCTAGAGAACTGCGATCGCACTCTTTTAGAAGCTCAGATCGAACAATTTTTTCGCGGCAGAGATCCAGAAGACCTACTACTGCTTTATTTTTCAGGGCATGGTGACTTGGGCAGCGGCGGTATGTTACATCAGCAGTTGCATTTTTGCACCCACAACACCTACAAACAGCAGGGGCGGCTAGTAGAGTCGAGTGCGTTGTCCGCAGGATTTCTAAAACGCCAAATGGATATGACTCGATCGCAGCAGGTAGTAGTGATCTTAGACTGTTGCTACAGCGGGGCGATCGCCGATTGGATCAAAAAGGGAGAGGGAGACATTGACTTTGATGAACTGAAAGCCAAAGGACGGGTTATTCTAGCTTCCTCTAGTGCAGCTCAAGTGGCATTACAAGCAAGGGACGGGTTATCGCTCTATACTCGCTACTTGGTTGAGGGCATGGAGGGAGCTGCGTATCCAGGACAGGGCGAGTGGATCGTCGCTAGAGATTTGCACGGGTATGCCGATCGCCGCCTTGAAATTGAAAGTAAGGGAGGCTATCCGCCCAAAATTATTGCCGAAGATACAGGCTTCGACTTGCCAATTGTGCGAGCGCCTAAACCAGAGCCTAAATTAGAGTACCGCAAGGCTGTCGATCGGATTTTTCAAGAACTTGATCAGGAGCTAGGTCTAGAGTTTAGTGGGGCAATTGAAGAAGAGCTGGATCGAGGTCGTTTGGATACTCGTTGGAGACGCTTGGGAATTTCTTCAGAAGATGCGAAAACGATTGAAGAGCAGGTTCAACAACCCTATCTAGTGCGAGCAGAACAGCGACGTAACTATGCCGATTATTTTGAGAAAGCGACTAAAAATGGCTTTTTGCCAGAAGAAAGTGCCCGCCGCAAATTAAAAGACATCCGCGAAAATCTTCTGCTTGGAGAAGACGATGCCGATCGCATTGAACAGCAATTAACTCAGCAACTGAACCTAAAATCCGCCTCAACTATTCTGGCTCCCGAAACTGCTTTAGTAATTCCTCCCTCTACTTCATCTGCACAAACCCCGTTACGTTACGCTCAGTTGGAAAAACATCTAGAAAACCAAGAGTGGAAAGAGGCAGATAAAGAAACCTATCGGCTGATGATTACTACTGTTGGTAAGAAGAAAGGACAATATTTTAATCGTGCCGATCTTGACACTTTTCCTTTCGAAGATTTGCGAACCCTAGATCAACTCTGGGTGAAGTACAGTAAGACACCGGATTATCCCGATGGCAAATGGGGCTTCAGTATTCAAAAGCAAATTTGGCAAGAATGCGGGTACCCAACAGATGATAACGATAATGATTGGAGAAGGTTTGGCACTCGCGTCGGGTGGCGCAAAGGCAACAATTGGGTGAGCTATGACAATCTCTCATTCGATCTAGAAAAGTCACTGATCGGAGAGTTGCCAGTTTGGCGATTTCGGTTGTGGGGTAGTTTCGTTCGCTTGGGCAGCTTCTCTTCTCTCATACAGAGGCTTGCAGGTTGTAGCACGAATCCTTCTCTCATACGAAAACTTGCAGATTCAGTCAATTCCGATCGACCCACTCCATAACCGCCTGAGCGATCGCCTCATTGCCATCTTTTGCCAGAGGCTCTGAAGTTTGGGGCGGCTGCATCGGTTCCTCTAGAAAGCTCCAGTCGCTTTTGAAAAATTCCTCTGGGGTGAGAATGCGATGCTGAGCGTGATTCTGGATACCCTTGAGCAGTACCGCAGCTTCGGCAAAATCATCTCGCGTAATAGAAATAATCGGCACTCCCACCCGACAAGCCTCAGCAAAGGTGCTGTAACCCGGTTTAGACATAACTCGACTACACAGCGGCATAAAGTCTACCGGGCGATACTGACGATCGCTAATTCTCACCAGGTTTGGCACATCTGGAATTTGGCGATCGAACGTGATGAACTGCCAGTCTGGAAAGCGCTGGAGATTGTGAACCGGAACCTGATCGACTCCTAAACCGCCAAAAGTCAGCAGCATCGTTTTCTCAATGGGCGCGGTCAAGTGAAACGTTTCTCGCAGATCTGCCAGCGCAAAGCTGGGGTCGCCGCCCGTCAATCCGATATCGGTGATGTGAGGAAAAGCGCTCATCTCCTCGTGAAAGGGCATCCGCAGCAGGCGATCGCACTGGGCAAACTGTGCGCCAATCCAGTCCGCCATCTCTACAAATTCGCCGCCCCAAGGACGATAGATAAAATCCCAGCCGAAGTTACTCATCATCCAGCCGGGAACGCCTGCCGCCCGTGCGATCGGAGCTGCCAGCGGCGGAATATCGGCAAGCACAAGGCTGACGCGATTCTGCCGGATAAAGTTCACCTCTCCGGCAATCATGGACTTATGGCGATCGCGGATTTGCTTCAGCTTTTCCAGGGTTGCCGCTTTGTCCATCGTCAAGCTGTCACCCTGCACCACGCCAATATCGAGGGCGATCGGACGGTGGATGAAGTCGCCTTTGATGTAGGCTTCCAGGAGCGATCGTGGGGCTGTCGTTACCAAAATCACGAGCGCTTCCGGGCACTGTCTTTGAATCTCCGCCACCACGGAGCAGGTGCGAGTCGTATGACCATATCCGTGATTGGTAATGGCAACGTAAAGGATAGGTTGGGGCATGGAAGATAGGTTTTCTAAGCAGTATGGGTGTCGCCAGTTAGGACATTTAGGGTGGGGCGCGCTGCGCCCCCACCCTAAATGTCCCCGTCCTAACCGCCTTGGCGGTTGCTACATAAAAAACAGGCAGCAAAGAAATTATCGCCTCCTTTTCCGCCCGCCTGTAAAGTTTTACAGACGGATGAAGTATTCACGAAGCATTGTCGCTACCATCTCTACATACTTCTACTTCTTTTTGGCTATGCGATCGTTTCGTACCCCGGCTCCCCCATCGGAAGTGGAAACCCGAACGCGGATTCTTAAAGCCGCTCAAAAATTGTTTGCGCGTCGAGGCTATGACGGCACCACCACCAAGGATTTAGCTCAAGAGTCTGGAGTTGCCGAAGGGACTCTGTTTCGCCATTTTGAAAACAAAAAAGCAATTTTAGTAGAGGTAGCGACGCAGGGCTGGGTCGAAATTCTTACCGATTTGCTGACCGAACTCAGCGAGATGGGGAGCTATAAAGCGATCGCTCAAGTCATGCGCCGCCGGATGCTGAACCTGCACCAAAATGCCGACCTGCTGCGGGTTTGCTTTATGGAAGCGCAGTTTCACGCAGATTTGCAGGCTCAAATTCAAACCGAAGTCATCGTTAAAATGACGGACGTAGCTGAGGCTTTCTTTCAAACGGCAATGGATCAAGGCATCTATCGCCGAACCAATCCCCGCATCGTGGCACAGGTGTTTTTGGGTATGTTTGCCGTTTCAGGGTTTAGCCGCGACACTATTATGCCCGAAGCTTCTTCCCCCCAGGCCATGCTAGAAATGGCGGAAGGTATTGCCGATATTTTCCTCAACGGCGTTTTAGCAAAGTAGCTATTAACCCGGCAATTAAAGATTTTTTGTTGTGAGGCGAAAATATGGCAACCTTTCCAGCCGATTTCCTATGGGGAGCCGCGACCGCCTCCTATCAAGTTGAGGGAGCCTATCAACAGGATGGAAAAGGACTCTCCATTTGGGATGTCTATTCCCATTTACCGGGCACAACCTACCAGGGAACCAACGGAGATATTGCTGCCGATCATTACAACCGATATGTAGAAGATGTGCGGTTAATGGCAGAGCTGGGACTGCGCTCTTACCGATTTTCGATCGCCTGGACAAGGATTTTTCCTGACGGCAGTGGAGAGGTTAACCCTGAAGGCATTGCATTCTACAGCCGCTTAATTGACGAGTTGCTGAAATACGAGATTGTTCCGTTCGCTACGCTTTATCACTGGGACTTGCCTCAAGCTTTACAAGATATTGGCGGTTGGGAGAATCGAGCCGTTGCGGATGCCTTTGCCACCTATGCCAGAACTTGTTTTGAGCAGTTTGGCGATCGCGTCAAATACTGGATTACCTTCAATGAAGTGATCAATTTCATCATGCTCGGCTATCGAGAGGGAATCCATCCACCCGGAGTCAAAGATGAACGCAGAGCCGTTGAAGTCACCCATATTGTCAATGTGGCCCATGCCAAAGCGGTGGCTGAGTATCGGCAGTTAGTGCATGAGGGGAAAATTCTGGAGGGCAAGATTGGCGTTGCTCATGTGCTGTTACCCGGATTTGCCATTAGCGATCGACCAGAAGACATCCAGGCTTGCGAATACTATGAAGCCATGGATCACCATTGGTTTTACGATCCTGTTCTCTTGGGCGAATATCCTCAGTTGATGTGGGAGTATTACCAAAACAAATGGGGCGCTCCCACGGTTCTAGAGAGCGATCGAACACTTTTGCGACAAACAAAAATTGACTTTATTGGAGTCAACTACTACCAGAGTACATTTTTGGCGCACAATTCAATAGATGGAGTAGGTGCTGCTCCGTTGAACACGACAGGTAACAAGGGTAGCCAAAAAGAGAGCGGCATTCCTGGATTGTTCAAGCGAGTTGTAAATCCCGATATTGAATACACTGATTGGGACTGGGCAATCTATCCGGAAGGGCTACTTGAAGGCATGAGACGGATTCAGGAAAGATACGGCAATATCCCAATTGTGATCACTGAAAATGGCATAGGGGCGAAAGATCCGATCGCTGAAAACGGAGAGATTTTAGATTTTCCTAGGATTGAGTACCTGAAGCAGCATATTCTTGCTTGCAAGCAAGCGATCGAGAATAGCATCCCTTTATTTGGCTACTTTGCTTGGTCGTATATTGATCTGTTGAGCTGGTTGAATGGCTATCAAAAACAGTACGGGTTTGTCTATATTGACCGAGAAAAAGAGTTAGAAAGACGGAAAAAACAAAGTTATTTTTGGTACCAAAGAGTTATTCAAACTAACGGAGCAGAACTCTAAGGATCACGATAAGCGGGAAGCTCCACAAAAAATAGATCACTCCCTATTGACAAGTCGATCGCAAAGCCGATAGATTACAGCTTATGAAGGGGAGTAGCTGCTAGCCGATCGCTGTCCGTTATGGGCAACCTCACTAGCTCGCCTTAAGTCAACATGCTGGTGATGAACCTGGCTGGGGCGACAGAGCTTTTAAGATTTCTGTAAGCGAGACCTTCACTGAGTCCACGTATTTTGTGGGCTTGGTGAAGCGTGTGTTTTCCCTCCTCTCATCAAGCCCACTCAAGATCCCTACATCTTTTGAGAGGCTTGATGATGTTGACGGCATTCACCGCATCGCTTTTGCTGACCACCATTTCTGAAGTTGGCGACAAGACTTTTTTCATCGCCGCCATTCTTGCCATGCGCCATTCGCGGAGGGTCGTTTTTGCTGGGGCTAGCGCCGCCCTGGCTGTAATGACCGTTCTCTCAGTGGCAATGGGGCAAGTCGCATCGCTTTTGCCCAAACACTATGTTGCTTGGGCAGAGATTCTTCTGTTTCTGGGGTTTGGGCTGAAATTGCTCTACGAGGCTAGCCAAATTTCGCCCAAGGTAACGGCTACCGAAGGCTGTCAGGAGGCAGAAGCCGCGATCGCTCAACAGGAAGCCAAGTTCAATCGGCACACCCAATGGGCGGTTCTGGCACAAGCCTTTGGCATGACGTTTGTGGCGGAGTGGGGCGATCGCACCCAGTTCACTACCATTGCCCTGGCGGCGGCGAATAATCCGGTGGGGGTAACGCTCGGCGCTATTTTGGGTCACATATTGTGTGCAGCGATCGCGGTGCAGTGCGGTCGCTATGTTTGTGGCAAGCTGTCCGAACGGACGCTTTTGGGAATTGGCGGAGCGCTATTTATTTTGTTTGCAGGGGTTGGCTTAGTGGAGCTGTTGCATTAGTTGTTAAGGCTCATTTTTTGGGCATTGGTTAATCTGGGTAGGAATTTTTTGAAAAGTGAGCCTGGAGTGTATCAGGGGAATACTGGCTTAACGGCTAGAAGGTTTCACAATTCCCCCATCCCTCATGCAAAAACTAATTAACGGTAAAAGATTTCGTGGCAAGGTAAACAGCGGTAGAGTCAACAGCTTTGCCGATCGGCTGCGCTATAAGTTTGATAACTTCATGTCCAAAGGCACGATCGCCCTTGTCGGTGGACTTGCCTTGGTGTGTTTTGCATTCATTCTTGTGATGGCATTTCTGGTCAACCTGGTGGGAATTGCGCCTGAAGGCAGCGATCGCCTCAGTGTCCCAGAAGCAATCTGGGGGGTGCTGATGCGCACCCTCGACTCTGGCACAGTCGGGGGCGATACGGGCTGGTTTTTCCGCCTAACGATGCTGTTTGTCACGTTTGGCGGCATCTTCGTCGTCAGTACCTTAATTGGTCTGCTGAGCAGCGGCATTGATGCCAAGCTGGAAGACTTGCGGAAGGGACGATCGCGGGTGATTGAAACCGATCACATTGTCATTCTGGGCTGGTCGCTTCAGATTTTCACACTCATTTCTGAGCTGGCGCTGGCGAATTCTAATCGATCGGATACCTGCATTGTTATCCTCAGTGAAGAAGATAAAGTGCAGGCAGAGACTGCCCTTCAAGATACGCTGGGTAAGCTGCCTCGCATTCGGTTGGTGTACCGTACGGGTAGCCCCAGCAATATGGCGGATCTAGGCATCGTCAGTATTCAGACAGCTCGCTCCATCATTGTCTTGAATCCTGCCAACGAACATTCTGATGCTCAAGTGGTGAAAACGCTGCTGGCCATTACCAACATTCCGCGATCGCTGCCTCAGCCCTATCACATCGTGGCTCAAGTCCAGACTTCCAAAACCCTAGATGTGATCAAACTCATTGGGCATCACGAAGTAGAGTCACTGATGACGAACGATTTGATTTCGCGCATTGTGGTGCAAACTTGTCGGCAGTCAGGTTTGTCGATCGTCTATATGGATCTGCTCAATTTCAGTGGGGATGAAATTTACTTCAAAGCAGAGCCTATGCTCCAGGGCAAGACTTACGGCGATGCGCTCCTGTCCTACAACAACTCCACAGTCATCGGCATGAGACGCTCAGATGGGACAATTCAGCTTAACCCACCCAGCATCACAAGGCTACAGGTTGATGAACAGCTCATCTTTATCAGTGAGGACGACGATACCATCCATCTCTCTAGCTACTCTGAATCTTGGATTGATCATCAGGTCATTCAGCAAGCAGAGCGAAAACCTGCCGAGGCAGAGCATACGTTAATTCTGGGTTGGAACAATCGCGTCTCTCACATTATTCAGCAGCTCGATCAATACGTTGCACCTGGCTCTACGGTAACTGTTGTTGCCGGGTTCCCAGCAGCAGAGGTGGATTTATCGGCTGAAGCGTTACAGCAACAAATGGCGCAATATCAGCAGGGTGAACCCACCGATCGCCAGGTCTTAGAAAATCTGCATCTGAGCAAATACGATCACATTATTGTTTTGTGTAGTCCTGATTTAGAACCGGAACAGTCAGATGCCCAAACCCTGATGACCTTGCTGCATCTCCGGGATATTGCCAATCGGGATGATCATGACTATCAGATCGTCACTGAAATGTTGGATGTACGGAACCAAACGCTGGCTCAGGTGGCTCGTCCTGATGATTTTGTGATCAGTGAGCAAATCATTAGTTTGATGATGGCTCAGGTGTCAGAACAGAAAAACATCAATGCGCTATTGACGGACTTGTTCAACCCAGAAGGCTCAGAAATCTATCTCAAGCCCGTTCAGGATTATGTGAAGAGCGATCGCCCTGTCAACTTTTACACGGTTGTAGAGGCGGCTAGGCGGCGGGGAGAATCTGCGATCGGCTATCGGCGCAAAGCAGATGCCAATAACATGGGAAGATCTTACGGAGTTGTGCTTAATCCCCAAAAAGATCAGCTCATCGAGTTTAAGCCTCAAGATATCATCATTCTCTTAGCTGACTCTTAGCTGGCTTTTATCAACTTGGCAATAATTGAGAGTGCATTGTTGGAAGATTTTTGTTGTGAGGCGAGTGAAGTTCGCCTCACAACAAAAAATCTTTAATTGCCGGATTAATAGCTAAACATCTGAGCTGGTTTTTGGCTAATTTTTTGGCGAAAAAGCAGAATTAAGCTCCATTAATTATTTGCCGTTTAATTAATAATCGGCAGACTGCAGGTTCCTTATTTTTATGATGAAAACCATTCTCAGAATAAGAACTACTCACCTCTTTCTGATAGGATGACAAGTCTGGTTAATTCTGGAACAAATGCTGTATGAGGTTGGGGTTTAGAGCCGATGAGGAAGGCGTTGCTGGTTTTATGGATAGTTTTTTTTGAAGGGGGCGCTCTGTATCCCTTTCAAAAAAATCACCTCCAGATTCAGCCCTGCCATGAGGAACATCCATTAGCTCTGCATCTTCTAGATTTGAATCTTCAAATCCTTTGCAATCTATGATTTCTGTCGAAGACAGCAAGGAGAAACCACAACCGTGAAATATCTCTGGCGATCGCCGAGTGGGCTGTTGCCCCCCAAACTGCTATCCCTCCTTTTGGGAGCAGGAATTCTGCTGTTTTCATCTCCCGCAGAGGCAGGTCAGCTGCAATCATGGCAGTTCAACAGCCGCGAAAACCGCCTGACTTTTACCACCGATGAGGGCGTGTTGCCCAGCGTTCAGCTTGTCCCTGACCCCATGCGGCTGGTGATCGATCTGCCGGGAACGAGGCTGGGGCGATCGCGCATCAACCAGTCCGCAGACGAGGGCATCCGCGAGATTCGGCTGGCGCAGTTTAATGCCAATACAACCCGAATCGTAATTGAGCTAAGTCCTGGATACACGATCGATCCAACTCAGGTAAAAGTGCAGGGTGCGAACGATACAAATTGGACGGTGCAGCTCCCCACGCCTCAGCAGAATGAAGCAGAGCAAAACCTTGATCGCGCGATTTCAGGTGGGGCTTCTTCAAGTACAGTTTCAAGCACGACCTCAAGCACGACCTCAAGCACAGTTCTAGAGGGCGTGCGCGTGACACAAGACGGCTTCTTTTTCCGTACCAGCGGACAAAAACCTAACCTGGTGCAGGAATACAGCGACGATCGCCGCCAATTGACCCTAGAGCTAAAGGATACAACTCTTTCCTCTCGTCTGACCCAGCGAGACATCACGGTCGATCGCTATCGGGTCACCCGCATTCAGCTTGTGCCAGTCGAGGGGGCAGATCCGCCCGTTGTTCGGATTGTTCTAGACACGGCAGAAGATGGCCCTGAATGGCAGGCGACTGTAGCCAGCTTAGGAGGGGTGGTTCTCGTGCCTATGGGCGGTCTTGCGGCAGCCGATCCAGACGATCGCACTTCTCGATCTCTCACGACCGAGTCCACAACAAGCCAGTCTGGAAACCAGCCTGTGGCTAATCGCAATCAGCCCTCATCCAATTCTGGAACGGCGATCGATTTGTCCAGTCCCGACTTCCTCAACACGCCGATCGAACTGCCTGATGTGTCTAATCAGCGGGTGCGGATTGCGATTGATCCAGGTCATGGCGGTCGCGATCCCGGCGCGGTTGGCATCAACGGTTTACAGGAGAAAATCGTCGTTCTGGACATTGCTCAAAAAGTGGCGCAGCTGCTAGAACAGCAGGGCGCACAGGTGATCTTGACCCGGAATAACGATACTGAAATTGGGCTGGAACCGCGCGTCCAGGATGCCAACCAGGGCAACGCCAACGTGTTTGTCAGTATCCATGCCAATGCGATCGATATGGATCATCCTGGTACCAATGGAGCCGAAACCTACTACTATTCCTCAGATGAGGCTTTCCAGTTGGCGCAAACGATTCAAACCAGCGTGGCTCAAGGTACTGGGATGCGCAATATCGGCGTGAAGCAAGCCCGGTTTTATGTCCTGCGCAACACCTATATGCCTGCCGCCCTAGTAGAGGTGGGGTTTGTCACCGGGCAAGTAGATGCACCTCGCCTTGCCGATCCGACCTTCCGCGATCGCATGGCGCAGGCAATTGCCCGTGGCATCCTACAATACGTGCAGCAACGTCTCTAGCGGGTATTCCCATGCATCTCTCTGCCGACCAGCGTCAATCTATTCAGCGGCTGATCCGGGATTGCGGACGGCAAGCGCAACAGATGGCAGCAGAAAAGTTTCAAGTCTACGAAAAAGGGCGCGATGATTATGTCACCGATGTCGATCGCGCTCTGGATGCAAGATTAACCGCCGGGTTTTCTCAGCTTTTTCCTCAAGACGGCATTATTACTGAAGAAAATTCTCAGTCTTGGCAGGTCTTAGGGCAAATTGGCTCAGGGCAGATTGGCTCAGGGCAGATTAGCTTAGAACAAAGCAAAGAGCAAGCCGATCGCCGCCTCTGGCTCATTGACCCGATCGATGGCACGGATGACTTTATCCAGGGCAAACCCCACTACTCAGTGATGGTAGGATTACTAGAGGCAGGTCAGCCGATCGCCGGATGGGTCTATGCCCCTGAGTTTGACCAGCTCTACTTTGGCGGCAGCGACTGGGGGCTATTTCAGCAATTGGGCGATGCCGAGTCCATACCGTTGATTCCTCAGTCTCCTCAGCCGCCTTCCGACCACTTTTGCCCGATTCTCATGGGCTACAAAGACCAACGCCGCTATGGACAAGCCATCACTCAGTTTATTCCAGGTGTCCAATTTGACTGTATCGGTAGCTTTGGGCTAAAGGTGATGCGGGTGATTTGCGGTCAGGCAGGGCTATATGTTTATCTCAATGGTCGGGTCAAGCTGTGGGACACGGTCGGGCCTCTAGCGCTGGCAGAAGCCGCAGGTCTAGTTTGCTGCGATCTAGAGGGCAATCCGCTGAAATTCACTGCTGATGCCGTTGATCCGCAAACTTTGGCACATGACCAAACGATCGTCATTGGCTGGGCAGATTATGTGGAAGCCCTGCGATCGCCACTACAGCAGGCAATTGCTCAATCTAAATTGGGCTGAGGCTAAATTGGGCTGAGGCTAAATTGGGCTAAGAATACTATTCCCCGTAGCAAATTAGCTAACCTGAATTGACAGTGAGCTATGATTGCGATGAGCCAGTCGCCTTCCCCAACTGCTAACCAAACTTGACTCATTATCGTTATTATTTAACCGCATTATTATTAAGCTACATCCTATTCGCCTTACAGTCGGAGTAGCCTGACTCCATGGATCGGTACAACCCCCGCGAACCGCGAGACAATTCACTTATTCGCTCAGCCCCTTTCTTCAACGAGCTTCCGGAAGAAATTATTGAAAAAGCGATCGCCCATGTTGTAGTTCGCAACCATCCTCAAAATCAGGTGATTTTGCTGGAGAATGACTGGGGTAGCTCAGTCTATTTCATCCTGGAAGGGTGGGTCAAAATCCGCACCTACAATTTAGACGGCAAAGAAATCACGCTGAATGTGCTGGGGAAAGGAGAACTTTTCGGCGAAATGGCTCCCCTCGACGAGGTGCCTCGCTCTACCGATGTGCTGACCCTGGTGCCGACTGTCATCGGCAATATGCCCTCCAATGACTTTGTTCAGCTTTTGAACACCGAACCCACGGCAGGTATTCGGCTGGCGCAGCTTATGGCGCGTCGCTTACGTCAGGTCAATCGGCGGCTGCGCTTACGGGAATCCGACAGCGTTTCACGCGTTGCCGATATCCTGCTGTTTCTCGCCGAAGGACAGGGAAAACCTGGCGATCAGGGCATCGAGATTCCTAACTTGCCCCATCGTGAACTCAGCAGCCTCAGCGGATTGGCGCGGGAAACGGTGACTCGTGTCCTGAGCAAGCTAGAGAAGAAAGGATTGATTCAGCGCGATCGCGATATTCTGTGCATTCCTGACGTGGATGCTCTGGAGCGGATGTTGGTCTAACCCAAAGCGTGATTTTCCCTGGGTTTTCTCTTGGGGTTTCTCCTGGGTCAAACCTGCCAGAGAGGATTCATTGCTATCCTGAAGGCAGTTATCCTCACGCTTCCGTCTCCAACCATGACCCAACAACCTACCCGTATTTGCATTCTGGGTGGAGGCTTCGGGGGGCTTTACACTGCCCTGCGCCTCAGCCAGCTCCCTTGGACAAAGCTGGAGAAACCTGACATTGTTTTGGTGGATCAGCGCGATCGCTTTCTCTTTTCTCCTCTCCTCTACGAGCTGCTCACGGGCGAACTGGAAACCTGGGAAATTGCGCCGCCCTACACCGAACTGCTTGCCAACACAGGCATCCAGTTTTGTCAGGCTGAAGTCGCCAGCGTGGATGTTGAGGTGAAGCAGGTGCATATCAAAGATGCCGAAACGGTGCTGCCCTATGACTATTTGGTGGTGGCAATGGGAGGCGAAACGCCGATCGATTTGGTGCCCGGTGCCGCCGAGTTTGCCATTCCCTTTCGGACAATCGCCGATGCCTACCGACTGGAGGAGAAACTGCGGTCACTGGAGCCAGCCGACAAAGTTCGGATTGCCATCATCGGCGGTGGCTATAGCGGCGTAGAGCTTGCCTGTAAGTTAGCAGAGCGATTGGGCGATCGCGGTCGCGTTCGATTAGTCGAAGCAGCAGACCAGATTCTCAGAACTTCGCCAGAGTTTAATCGCAAGGCGGCTAGCGAGGCGCTGGAAAAGCTGGGAGTATTTGTCGATCTAGAAACAAAGGTAGAGTCGATCACGGCTGAAGCGATCGCCCTGGAATATCGAGAGCAAGTTGATACTATTCCTGTTGATGTGGTGCTGTGGACGGTGGGGACAAAAGTGGCTCCTGTGGTACAGGCATTGCCGCTCAAGCACAACTCGCGCCATCAGCTTGTGCTAACTCCGACCCTGCAAACCGATCGCCCTGAAATCTTTGCCCTAGGCGACTCGGCAGAATGTATTGATGCTGAAGGGCAGAAAGTGCCCGGAACGGCTCAGGCAGCTTTTCAGCAGGCCGACTATGTGGGTTGGAATCTCTGGGCATTAATTACAGACAAGCCGCTGCTGCCGTTTCGCTATCAGGCGTTCGGTGAAATGATGACCCTAGGCAAAGATAATGCCACCCTGTCGGGATTGGGCGTGAAGCTAGATGGCCCCTTTGCCCACATTGCCCGCCGCCTAATGTACCTTTACCGAATGCCCACGTTGGATCATCAAATTAAGGTAGGGCTGAATTGGATCATGCAGCCTGTGCGCGACCTGCTGGCTTCCCAGTCTCCTCGCCCCTGAGATGGATTGTTTATAGTGACGAAATGGTAGCCGATCGGCGGCTAGTCGCGATCGTAATGTCTACATTACCTGCTGCTCTTGCTATTGAGCCTACCAGGGCTTGATCTTATTTCGATCAAGCCACTGAATCTACGCCTTTTAATTTTCAGGGGGAATTAAAGATGAAATACCGACGATTAGGACGCTCTGGATTACAGGTGAGTGAACTGTCCATTGGTTCTTGGGTGACGTATGGTAATCAGGTAGATGGGGATGCAGCGATCGAAACCCTATCGGCGGCAAGAGATGCAGGCGTGAACTTTTTTGACAACGCAGAAGTGTATGCCGGGGGGAAGTCTGAGATCTTGATGGGAGAGGCTTTAAAACACCTCGGCTGGGAGAGAGAATCTTATATTATTTCCACCAAATTCTATTGGGGCATTGCCGACGGTCCTAACCGCAAAAATACGCTCAACCGCAAGTATCTGCACCATGCTATTCAAGGCTCGCTTCAGCGCTTGCAGCTTGATTACGTAGATTTGGTGTTTTGCCATCGTCCTGATCCCCATACGCCGATCGAGGAAACGGTGTGGGCAATGCATGACATGATCCAGCAGGGTAAAGCCCTGTATTGGGGCACGTCTGAATGGTCGGCAGCAGAGATTGTTAGCGCTTGGCAGATTGCCGATCGCCATCATCTGCATAAGCCAGTGATGGAGCAGCCTCAGTACAACCTGTTTCATCGTCAGCGCGTGGAGCAGGAGTATACTCGACTCTACGAAGATTTGGGCTTGGGCTTGACCACCTGGAGTCCGCTGGCTTCGGGTGTCCTGACCGGTAAATATGCCAACGGTGTGCCTGCCGGAAGCCGCTCCACCTTAGCAGGCTATGAATGGCTGCAAGAAACCGTGACCAATTCGGACTGGATTGCCGCTACCGAGCGCCTACGACCCATTAGCCAGGAGTTAGGCTGTACGCTCTCCCAATTGGCGATCGCTTGGTGTGCCAGCAACCCCCATGTCAGCACCGTAATTACAGGAGCTAGCCGCACTGCTCAGGTGACGGAGAACATGAAGGCGATCGATCTCATTCCTCGGCTTGACCCAGATTTACTGCAACAGATTGATAAGGCAATTGGCACCGTTGGGGTGACGGCACCTGAGTAACCTGCACCTAGGCGATCGATGAGTGGCGATCGATGAGCGATCTCTTCGATTGTGAGGCTATCAACCTAGATAACCTGCTTTTCACGGAACTTGATTAAATCATCTGGTTTAACAACGCCATGCTCAGTGATGATGCCCGTGATCAGCGCTGCGGGGGTGACATCAAACGAGGGATTGTAGAACTCTGCGCCAACGGGACAAATCCGGGTATTGCCAACTTGATACAGCTCGATCGGATCACGTTCTTCGATCGGGATCAGGCTACCGTCCTTTAGCTCAAAGTCGATCGTAGTCAGCGGAGCCGCCACGTAAAAGGGAACATTGTGCGCCTTGGAAATTATCGCCAGGGCGTAGGTGCCGATTTTATTTGCCGCATCGCCGTTTGCCGCAATCCGATCAGCTCCCACCACTACTGCGTCAATCATGCCTTGCTTCATGCAGTGAGCAGACATATTGTCAGAAATCAGCGTCACCGGGATGCCTTCCTGCACGCATTCCCAAGCCGTCAGTCTTGCCCCCTGCAAACGTGGACGCGTTTCATCGGCATACAGTCGCTCCAGCCGACCTTCTCGCCATGCCGATCGCACTACGCCCAGAGCCGTGCCATAGCCCGCCGTCGCCAAAGCCCCCGCATTGCAGTGGGTCAGCAGCCGCAATTGCCCAGGGTTCTGAGGCATGACGCTCAGCCCGTGATCGCCGATCGCCTGACAGGTTTCGATGTCGTCTGCGTTGATGGTCTGAGCTGCCTTCAGTAAAGTCTGTTTCAGGTAATCGACGGGGCCGACGGTTTGCCGCGCCACCTTTAACATGCGCTCGATCGCCCAAAACAAGTTCACGGCAGTCGGGCGGGTGGCGCGTAGCTTCTGGGCAACTGCCTCTAGCTGGGTCAAAAACTGCTCTCGATCGCCTGTCTCAATTTCTCTTGCCCCCAGATACATGCCGTATGCCGCAGCAACACCGATCGCGGGAGCGCCTCGCACAATCATGGTTTTGATGGCGATCGCCATGTCATCGCTACGGCTAATTTCTACTACCTCAAAGCTGGTAGGCAAATGATTTTGGTCAATCAGTCGCACATGATCGTCGTACCAAATAACGGGAAAAACCTGGTTTGTGATAGACATACTGACTGACGTTCAAGAACAATATCTAGAGGAAATACGGTTTACAAAAGCTTGAACCGAACTCCAGTTATGTTCAACTATATCCGGCAACCGGGGGCATGTCACATATTCACCAACGAATTTCGCCAACGAATTTCGCCTTAAAAATTCACCCGTGAGAAGGCTACCGAAAGGTTATGCTGCTGAAGGGTAGTGTTTCAAATGTGTTGTTGATTTTTTGAAAGGGGCGCGGAGCGCCCCTTTCAAAAAAATCAACAACATGTCTAGAACATCACCTGCTGAAGGATATTATTTAGTGTGGGCTTATGAGGCAAGCGCTTAGGTTACTGGGAATGACGTTGGGATTGATGGTTGTCGCCGCTAGAGGAGCGATCGCCCAGTCTCTTCAACCCCCTATTCCCCCATCTCCCACTCCCCCTGCAACTGCTGCCGAACAGCTTAATCTCGACCCGGCAACTATTGAAAACAGCCCTGTCTTACAACGCTGGCTGCAAGAAGTTCCAGATGTGCAGTCAGACATTCGCCATGATCCGGCTTTTCGGACGCGAGTGCGATTAGGCTACACCCATTTTCCCTCTAGCGGCGACTCTGGCGTGAATGTCGGCATCGAAGATGTATTCGTGGGGCGATCGGGCATTACGGCTAGCGCCGACTACCAAATTGTTCGCGATCGGCAAACCTATGGTGCTGAAGCCCGCTACTATGTTTTGCCATTGGGCAGCTATGTAAATGTGGCTCCTACGGTCGGATATCGTCATGTGGAGAGCGATCGCGATTCTGTAGATGGCGTGAGTTTAGGTGCGCGTCTCATGCTCTCTCCCTCTCGCACGGGCGCAGCCGATGCTTCTCTTAGCCAGAGCTTTGTCGCTCCTGGCACTGCCGATGAAGTTGGCATCACCACCCTTTCTTTTGGCTATGCGCTAACCCATCGCCTGCGACTTTCTACCGACTTGCAACAGCAAAACGCCCCTCGTAGCAAAGATCGCCGCGTGGGTGTGTCGCTAGAGTGGATGCTTTAAGCCAGACCTGCGTTCAGCAACGCCCGAATTTTTATCCACAAATGACTGAAATGAATGACAGTCGATTAGCTCCACCCTTGACCCGAATAGAGCAAATCCAGCGATTTGCCGTCACTGCTGAGCAGATGCGCCAAATTGAAGCGCGAATCTTTGCGGCAGGAATGCCTGTAGCGGCTCTGATGGAAAAAGTCGGCAAACTTTTAGTGCAGCGTCTACTAAAACAAAATCTCTTAAAGGAAGGCGATCGCGTTGGCATCCTAGTCGGATCAGGACACAACGGCGGCGATGCTCTCGTGATGGCGCGTGAACTGTATTTGAGCGGTTATGAGGTGCTGCGCTATCAGCCCTTGACGAACTTGAAAGACCTGACTGCCGCCCATTCTCGCTATGCCGACAGCCTGGGAATTGCCAAGTTTGACTCCGTTGAACCGCTGAAAACCTGCAATTTGATGATCGATGGACTGTTTGGCTTTGGATTGACGCGATCGCTAGAAGGCGCTTTTGCCCTGGCAGTACAGGAGATCAACCGATGGCAAAAGCAAACGGTTAGCATCGATCTGCCTTCGGGTTTGCACACCGACACTGGAGCCGCTTTAGGCACAGCCATTCGAGCCACCCACACTTTTTGCCTGGGGCTATGGAAACTAGCTTTTCTCCAGGATCAGGCTTTGGAGTATACGGGCAAAGCGGAGCTGATTGATTTTGGCATCCCGTTAGCCAATATCCATGCGATTCTGGGTGCAGATCCGCTGATGCAGCGAATGACAGCTGCCAGCGCGATCGCCGCTCTGCCGCTGCCTCGACCTGCCTCAACCCACAAATATCAGCAGGGGCATTTGCTGTTGGTATGCGGATCGCGGCGCTACATGGGAGCCGCACTTCTCGCTGGGTCAGCAGCTCGATCGAGCGGTGTGGGAATGCTGTCGATCGCCGTTCCCCAATCCTGCCAGTCTTTGCTGGTCAGTCATTTGCCCGATGCCTTGGCGATTGGCTGTCCTGAAACCGAGAGTGGCGCGATCGCCCATCTGCCCGATGCAGTAGATCTGGAAAAATACGATGCGATCGCCTGTGGGTCAGGGCTGACGATCGAGGCAAAAACCTTGGTGCAGCAGGTTCTAAACAGCGCCTGTCCGCTAATTTTGGATGCTGATGGCTTAAATATTCTCGCCAGTGCTATGGAATCTTTGCACTCGCGATCGGCTCCTACCGTACTGACGCCCCACGCGGGAGAGTTTAAGCGGCTGTTTCCCCATTTGGTGGAGCTGTCATCGGCATTGACGGACGATCGCCTTCAAACGGTTCAAAAAGCGGCTCAGCAAAGCGGAGCAATCGTTTTGCTAAAGGGGGCAAGAACGGCGATCGCGACTCCTCAAGGCTCTGTATGGCTTAATCCAGACAGCACATCGGCTCTGGCACGGGGCGGCAGTGGCGATGTGCTAACGGGTCTGATGGGCGGACTGTTGGCACAGATTGTGCGAAATAGCGCTTTGCAGGAGGGTGTTTGGAGCGATCGGGCGATCGTCTCAGCCATACAAAGCGCGACCTGGTGGCATTCTCAGGCAGGGATATTGGCAGCCCAAACTCGCACAGAGTTAGGCGTTGACGCAACCACCCTTAGCCAGTTTCTGATTCCAGCCCTTCAAAAAATGATGCAGGTTCAGAATTTAACCCAAAATTTAACCCAAACACTCAAGGCAGATTAGCGGCTTCGGCTTCGGCTAGCTTTTGGGCAATCGCTGCTTCTTGCGATCGCACTTTAACTTCGTAAGTCAGGTCGTTAGCGAATTCTTGGCAAGTCCTAAAGGAAGGCTGCGCCAGCTTCTGAACGATACGATTCCAGGTTGTAATTTCGTACATCGAATTTACAGCTAGAACGCTTACCATTGGAGCCACAATTGCCGTCAAGATTAGATTGCTGCTAAACCAAGCCCCCATTGCGCCTCTCCCAACTGACTGGCTATCAGGAGATTTTTCCCAAGTTCGCCCCAAGACTATCAATAGCTCTCAGAGAACCTGAATTTCAAATTGCTAATTACTCCTGATTGCTAAATATTATCAGAAATTGATTGTGGGAGACGACTAAGAATCGTGGATTTGTTAACGTGAAATTCTGCGTAGGATGCCGTTAGCGATGCGTTGCGGCTAGTGCTGAATGCATCCTACAAAATTCGGTGTGGTTGAATTCTTATTTCTAAACCGGGCTAACTGAGCGGGTTTAGTTAGAAGATGGGCGGTGGCAAAATGCCATTTTGAACTTTTAAATCGAATACAAAATCGTTGGCCAACTTTGCCGATGCCGTCAGCGAAGACTTTGCTTTTTGCGGAGCTTCATGCTCGACAGAAGAGATATCGGCAAATGAGGTGAGGGCAAGTAAGCCGTTCAAAGGGGTCAAGGCGATCGCTGCGATCAGAACACTTCTCAGCCAGGGTTTCATGGTTTGTGTGGAGCGTAGACTGCATTTGTACTTAAGGACTCATGCGATCGCCCATCAGTTCCAGACATCCCCCAAGGCTGTGACACCCTTCAGTGCGGCAGATAGGACGGTATGTTTATCCTCAATTTAACGTTCTGAACTGGCAAAATTAATGTGTCGCTTCATAGATTGGTTGAGCGATGCAAGACCCAACAAATTGCTAAGGAACATGGATTTAAGAAGATCAGTAGATCGCAAATTAAGGTTTTGTGGCGCGCGGAGCGCGCCACAAAACCCTAAAAGCTGGATTTCAAAGGCGCGGAGCGCCTTTGAAATCCAGCTTTTAGGGAAAATATTAAGACTTTGCGATCTACTGAAGATGCGATTCTTGAGGTAGGGGCTTAGCATTGCTAAGCCCCCACTAAGCCCCTACAGCAGATCGGGTATACAGGTTACTTAATCCACGATCCTAAGTCCAGCCTTAAGGCTTAGCAAGCATGATGAAGCCCACGCTAATTCCTTGACGCTACGCCCAGCTTGCCAAACAGAAGACTCGGCACGTAGGAACTGCCGCCTACCCATTCCGGCTGATCGCCCAAGTCTACAAGCTGCTGAAATGCCTCAAAGATGCTGCCCGCAACCATCGTGTTTTTGAGCCGCCCAACGATTTTGCCCTTCTCGACTTTGTAGCCCAGGTCAAGATTGACCGAAAACTCACCCGCCAACTGGTTCGACTGTCCTGCTCCCAAGACCTGATCGACAATAACCCCCTCCTCCATATTGGCAATCAGATCGGCTGTAGAGGTGCTGCCGGGAGAAATGCACAGATTGACGGTGCTGGGAGCTGGACGAGACAGCCCACCCCGAAAGCCGTTGCCCGTGGAGGCTTGCCCTGCCCGTGCCGCCCAGCGGCGATCCCAATAGAAGCCCGTTATCTTGCCGCGATCGATATAGGTTTTGCGGCTCGTGGGCGTGCCCTCATCATCAAAGGTGCAGGCACTAATGCCCTGGCTGGGGTCTTCAAACAGGCTAAAGCGATCGTCAAATAGGGTTTCGCCCAGCTTGTCCGCCAGCAGCGAAGTTTTTTGCAGCACCGCCTGACCCGAAAGCGCCGTGCTGAACAAGCTCCGAAAAGTTCTGGCAACCGCTTGGGGTGTAAACAGCACCGGGTAAGAACCGCTGCTAATGGCGGCATTTTGCTCTGCCCAGCGATACTTTTGCAGCAAATCTTGCAGGATGCGATCGAAGTCTGGGGTGCGATCGCGTCCCACATCATAGCTATAGGGCTGAAGAAAATCCTCGCCTCGGACTAGATTGCCGGAAAGACTGGCGCTGACGGTGCGGCTCGATCGCTCAGCATACACGTTCTGATTTGTGGCGATTTTTTCAATCCCCGACCGCACTCGGAATCCAGCTTCCACCAGCACATCGGCATTGTACCCATGCACCTGCTGAATCAGCTCCTCGCCGATCGCCACAAGTTCTGGCGTCGTGGGCGGTGTGTAATCAGATCCGTTGCCGTTATCAGAGCTATGAAAATCAGCAGCAAACTCAAATTCCGCAGGGCTACCAATCTCTGCCGTCTGTACGGCTGCGTCTACCAAATCTTCCAGTCGCGTCAGGTCAGTAGAGCTAGCAAATCCCAAACGACCGTTGCAGATTACCCGTAGCGCCACGCCCTGAAGCGCCTTTGTTTGCAGAGACTTCAGCCGATTGTTTTCAAAGTCAATCGGCGTGTCCTGGCTAGAGACATAGTAAACCTCTGCTGCATCGGTGCGAGGTGCGGCAAGCGCCAGAATGGTTTCGAGGAGAGTGTCGGACATGGTGTGAGGAGAAATAGGCTGCTCTCAATCTAACTGAAGATGCCAAACCCGAACAGGGCAGCAAGCACCAGGGCGATCGCCCCCAGCGCCACCCAAACAAAGCCGTTATCTTGAGTGTTGACTTTGCTTAAGTCTACAGGCTCAGCTTCTGGCTGGGGACGGGGGCGGGTAGGCGTACGGGGGGATGTGCCACCTGCACGACCTTTGCTGCTATCCGTTGAGCCTTCTAGCGCCGTCAGGTCAGGAATTTGGGTCAGCCATTCTGGACGGGTTTCCAGCTTAGGGGCTTTGAGGATGTAGAGCACATTGCGGCTCTGCTGGCGCGTCTTTAGGTCAGGATGCTTGCCCAATGCTTCACAAAGGGCGATCGCTTCCTGGTCTTGCCCTGAAGCCTGGTACGCCGTCACTAGCCACATCTGGATTTCTCCCCCCAGAGCCGTGGCGCGGCTAACCAGCTTTGTCGCCTCTTGCAGGCGTTCTACCGACTGGCGGTATAGTCCTCGCTCAAAGGCGGCTTTTCCAGCTTCATACTGGCTTTTGGCAAGATCTATATTTTCGGGGTTTGCGTTTTCGGAGTTCGGTTTATCGGAAGTCACGGGTTAGAACGTGTTGGCGAAAAATGTCGCGGGAAAATGTCGCGGGAACAATGTCGCAGAAAAGCGTTTACGAACGATATTCGGAGGCAACAATCATGGAACCAATCCCTGCGTCGGTGAAAGTTTCCAGCAGCAGCGCATGGGGAATGCGTCCGTCAATGATGTGAGCCGCCTTTACGCCCTGAGCCAGCGATCGCACACAGCAGTTGACCTTGGGAATCATGCCGCCACTCACCACGCCTGTTTCAATCAGCTGACGCGCCTCCTGGATATCGACTTTGGCAATCAGGGTGTTTGGATCTTTATAGTCTCGCAAAATTCCTGCCGTATCGGTCATCAGAACCATCTTTTCGGCTTCTAGTGCGGCAGCAAGTTCACCCGCTACGGTATCGGCATTGATATTGTAAGCCTGTCCAGTTTCATCGGCAGCCACACTGGACACCACCGGAATGTAGCCGCTGGCGATGAGCGATCGCAGCACCGTCACATCAATACTGCTGACTTCCCCGACAAAGCCAATGCCTTCATCGCCTTGAGGGCGGGCTTGAATCATGTTGCCATCTTTGCCACACAGACCGACCGCCTTACCACCCGCCTGATTAATCAAAGACACAATTTCTTTGTTAACCCGACCTACTAACACCATTTCGACCACATCCATCGTGGCGGCATCCGTCACCCGCAGCCCGTTCTTGAACTGCGGCTCAATGCCCAATTTAGCCAGCCAGGAATTAATTTCTGGCCCACCGCCATGCACCACGATCGGTCGTAGCCCCACACAAGACAGAAACACAATGTCGCGCATTACGGTTTCTTTGAGGTTGCTGTCTTTCATCGCCGCGCCGCCGTACTTCACGACGATCGTTCGTCCGGCAAATTGCTGGATGTAGGGCAGGGCTTCACTCAGCACCCGGACTCTGGTAGCTTCGGCTTTGCGGATGTATTCGCTATCGGTAGTGAACATGGTTGCTTGGGGCTTAATTGCTTGCTGCTTAGAAGGAGGCGATCGAATTTCGAGCTGAAATTTCAATCTAGTGAAGTGTAGCAGCCTCAGTAATCAAAGAGTGTTTCTAGCTACCTTTTTTCTAAACTCATGAAGCAAGATCCTGCTGTTTTCAAGACCGCGCCATTCTCCTTAAAGATGGGGTAGTGGTCTTGAGGTAAGGACTACCAAAAATGAAAGCTGCACAGGAAGATTTAACCCGATCGCTCCCCGCTAGTTTTCAAGATCTTGGGCACCTCTGCCAAAATGCGAAGTGCAATATCCTCTGGGGTTTCGCCAGGGCAAAGAGACACTTGCAGATCGGCTTGGGCATAGAGAGGGCGGCGTTCTTCTAGCAGAGCACAGAGTTTCTGGTGTGGGTCGGCACCTTGGAGGAGGGGACGTGAGGTGTCTCCCTGAAGCCGATCGCAGATGTCTTCTACAGAAATATCTAGCCAGACAATTAGCCCATGCTTGAGATAGCTCCAGTTTTGGCGATCGAGGACTATGCCGCCGCCTGTGGCGATCGCCAGCTTGCGATATGCCGACAGCTCTGCTAGCACCTGAGTTTCTAGGTGCCGAAAACTTGCCTCGCCGGAGGTTGCAAAAATCTGGGCGATCGATTGCTGAGCCGCCCGCTCAATCACGGCATCGGTGTCAAAAAAGCGATAGCTCAGCTTTTCCGCCAGGGCTTTGCCGACTGTGGTTTTGCCTGATCCCATCAGACCAATCAGGTAAAAGTTGAGGCCTTGAGGAAGCGAATTCATGAAGCTCGTTCTTGGGGTTATGGGTTTGCAGGGTGGGCGCACCCTGCAAAACGCTTATTGTTTGGATAGATGGCTAGATCAACTTCACGGCACGTAGCCCAAAAAACAGCACCATTGCTACGCCAAACGCCCCGCCAATCATTGCAAAATAGGCTAGTACAGCCATTTTTATGTCTCCCTTCACTGCATACTAAGACTATTCAATCATCTTCTGGCTCGTTCACGGAACTATTGCCGCTTGGGTTGGGTCTGGTAAAAGACATCTTCCGCCATCCCTTGAACCCGCAAGCCTCTGCTGTTCGATCGCTTTGAAAACTTGGAGCCAAATTCCTTTGGCGCTGCGATCGGCACTTCGATCGCGGCATGAGCAGTTTCACTGGGTTTGACCCACGAATTTTGAATTTTTGTCAAAATTTTGGTAAAGTTTGATGCTATCTCGGTTAGCTAGATGAGATGAGACAGAACTGAGTAGAGCATTCGGTTCAGGTAAAACATCCTGTGATCAGGACAAATTCACCTTTTTGCCGTTAGGCACAAGATATGGACAGCATTCAGAGCAACCTTCCGGCAGATGCGTTGCGGCTAGCAGATAGAAAAGATTATTAGATGCCAATGGTCAGATACCCGTGTCGTTACTAGGAGCATTTATGAACTCACTCATTCGGTTTGGTACCACGATCGGTTTAGTTGGCAGCGTTTTAGCTAGCTCCTTTTTCATGGATTCTCCTCGCGCCCTGGCGCTGCCTCAGGAGCAGGTGATGCAGAGTCTACAAACGGTGCCCGTATTTGCGTTGATGAATAGCGAGGGCGGTATTCTGCTAGCAACTCCTAGCCAAGGCACCGACAGAACGCCTGTTGCCGGGATTTTTATGGACGGACAGGCGGCACAAAATTTCTTGAATGGGTTGAAAGAAAGCAATCCTCAAGTGGCGCAGGGAGCGCAGGTCGTGCCCATTTCTCTTGCGAAGGTCTATCAACTTTCGCTGGAGAAAAAAGACGAGGTACAGTTTGTCTACATTCCTGTAGAGCAGGAAGTAGAGGCTGCTAAGGCGGTTTTACAGCAGTCGGGTCAGCAGAATGCTCAAGAGTTTCAGGGTGTCCCGCTGTTCGCAGCGCGTTCCTCTGAGCCAGATGGGGCATATCTGACAATTCAGCAGGGCGATCGCCAAATCGTGCCCATGTATTTTGGTCGCCAGGAGTTGCAGGCGGTGATCGATCGCTTGAAAGAGGTGCAGCCTGACCTAGCAGCAAAAATGAAGATTCAGGTGATTAATCTTGAGGGCTTCATTGAAACGCTGCAAACTAGCACCAATCAAGACCTGACGCAGATTCAGCTTGATCCCACCGATGCCAGCATTCAGTTTACGCGGTCTTTCCAGCAGGCAAACCCCAATTTTGGTCAGGCGGCTGAAGGTCAGCAAGCTCCCCAGGGTGCAGCGCCATCCCCCCGTCCCCAGCAAACTCCGCAGGCTCAGCCGCGTCCCTAGTCATGCAGCTTAGATTTAAATAATGAGGTAGAGAAGCTGTGACTCACGGCTTCTTTTTTGTGGGGATGTTGACGGAGGTTGATGGAATTGACACCCCTTTAAACGGGTTGTAAGGCAGATATTTTTTGAGAGCTGCGCTTCGCACAGCTCTCAAAAAATATGGCCGTAGCCACTTTGTTTAAACTTTTTCTTTGAAGACAGGAGTTAAGTTTCTGATTAGTTTAACTTACGGCAAGGGGCGATCGTACTGTTTTACAGCATCAAGAAATACCAAAAATAGAAGCGGTCTAACGTGTGAGTTCAGCGGCAGCTAGCAGCTTTGACATCTCAATCAACTATGTTTATTCCGCCGCTGCAACGATTTGTTGTACCGCGTCGCCACAGCTGTCTATCTGCAACCTTTCATGCAGAATTGGCTATCAACTCGCGATCGGCAGTTGTAAACAATTTGCAGCAGTCAAATTATTCCTGGCTTGCAGATTCTTTTGCCGGAGGTAAGCGCACTGTAAATGTCGTTCCTTCACCTAAAGTGGAGCGGCAATCAATCTCACCCTGATGGTACTTAGTGACAATTTGATGGCTAGTTGACAATCCCATACCAGTACCAGTTCCTACGGATTTAGTTGTAAAAAAAGGTTCAAAAATCTTTGCCTTGATTTCATCTGTCATCCCAATGCCATTGTCCTGTACTGAGATTAAAACGGCTCCAGATTCCTCCTGACTGGTAGTGATGCCAATAATTCCTTCATAGATGGGGTCGCTCTCGCTGTTTTGTCGGGCTTCAATAGCCTGAATCCCATTCACCAACAGGTTCATAAAGACTTGATTGAGTAAGCCGATGTAACATTCAAATTTAGAGACATTTCCATAATTCCGAATCACCTTGATTTCTGGATTTCCCGATCGACCATTTAACTGGTTTTGCAGAATCATCAGGGTGCTATCAATATTCTCATGTAGATCGACCTCCTTCAAGTTGGCTTCACCTAAACGAGAAAACGTGCGCAGGGATTTAACAATTCCTCGAATCCGAGAGGCTCCTGTATTTATGGATTGAATGATTTTAGGTAAATCTTCAATGATTAAGGGTAAATCTAAATCTGACAGTAATTTACTCAATTCGGCGGTAGACTCAGGATAGGTATGTTGATAACAATAAATGATGTTTAATAAATCGTTTGTATATTCTGCTAATGGTTCTAGATTGCCGTAGATAAAGCTAACGGGATTGTTGATTTCATGGGCAATACCAGCCACTAGCTGTCCCAAACTTGACATCTTTTCAGCTTGAATTAGCTGCACTTGCGCCTCTTGCAATTTTTGATAGGCAGCTTGTAGTTCTTGGGTTTGGCGTTGAGTGCAATTTAAGAGTGTCTCCAGTTGTGCTTGGGCGGCAACCCGTTCTGTGATATCCATGATCACACCGAACAGTTGCAAGACTTGTTCCCCTTTCTGTTCTAATTCAATGCGGCAGTTGAGGTGGCGAACTGTCCCGTCAGGGTTGAGCAGGCGATGATCAAAGTTTTGGGGAGTGCCTTTTTGGGCATCATTGACTCGTTCTAAAACAAGGGCACGATCCTCAGGATGAATGTACTCAATGTATTCTTCAAAACTGGCTTCCCCTTGCTCAAAAGGGCGTTCAACAATCCGAAAGATTTCTTCTGACCGAGTGAGTCTTTGAGTAGTTAGGTCATAAAACCAGTGACCCAGTTGGGCAATTTCCTGGGCTTGTTTGAGTTGCTTACTGAGTTCGGTGAGGGCAAGCTCGGCTTGTTTACGCTCGCTGATATCTTGTACCATCGAAAAACTGCCAACCGAATTGCCTTTTGCATCCCGTAAGGGGGTGTTAATCCATTCACAGGTAATCAGGGTACCATCACTGCGAATATTCTGATTGAGGCTATAGTAGGCACCCTGCTGAGTGTTTAGGGCAGCCATGACCTCAGCGACATGGGATCGGTCGGATTCTGGCACAATTTGAGCGGCAGGGTGATTCAATATTTCCGCTGCCGGATAGCCAAAGATTTTCTCTGCTGCTGGGTTCCAGTTAACCACCTGAAATGCAGTATTCCATTCGATGATGCCGATCGGCGTTTCCTGGATTAAGAAGGTCAATCTTTCTTGGAATGCTTTTAAGGCAACTTCAGTAGCTTTGCGATCGCTAATATCACTAAAGGTGCCAACAAAGCGAATCGGATTACCCGCTTGATCTCGTTGTACGACACGCCCCTTGGCACCAATCCACTTATAGATCCCGTCTTTGCCAAGGATGCGATGTTCATGTTCATAAACAGGGGTTTGTTCTTGTAAATGTTGCGCCAGAGCCGCATTGGCAGCCTCTAAATCTTCAGGATGAACACGACTAGACCACTCAGTGATATGGTTCTGAGGTTTATGGTCTTCATCGCCAAGTAAGCGCTTCCACTGTGCATCAAGAAGCAGCTCATGAGTCTGAATGTTCCAATCCCATAGACCAATGCTTGAGGAGTCAAGAGCCAGCTGTAGCTGGAGTTGGGTCTTGTTTAACTCTTGAGTGTTGAGGTCTAATGATTGTCTAAGCGCCTGTGCCAGAGTATCTACCTCTTGATACAGGCGAGCATTTTCGAGGGAGATGGCGAATTGGGTACACAGGAAGTTCAGAATTGCAGTACGTTCATTGGTAAAGATGCCACGGGTTAGACGATTCTGCAAATATACAATACCGATACAGCGACCCTGATTCAGAATTGGCAAAAACAATACGCTTTTGGGCCGTTGGATTTGCAAATATTCATCGAATATTGGTAAATCGGTTTCTAGATTGTCAATAACAACCACTTCCTGGGTGTTTTTGACATACTGAATCAGCTTGACAGGCAGAGTGGTATTGTGCTCTAAGGTTTCTGCACAGAGGTGAGTTTTTTCTGGGGTCGCGATCGCCCGCACCTGCCAGGTACCCGTATCATCGGGAAGAACAAGAGCACAGCGATCGCCCCCAGAATTTTGCAAAATAATTTGGGTAAGCTGATGCAGTAGATCATCCAATTTGAGCGTGCCAGAAAGAACCTGGGAGGCTTGCAAAATACTGGCAAAGTCAAGGGCTTGGTTGATGCTACTATGACTCGAATCGGAGCGAGACTCAGAATGGAGGGATGGCACCGGAGCCGAAATCGTCATGAAGGTTTTTAACACATCAGCGGGTGTCACTGAGGGTTGTAGGACAGGGCCTAATAAGTTAGGATAGCGGGTTTCTAAATCCAGAATTTTGGCGGTTGCACCCCAATGAGAATAGCAATAATAGGCTTCTTGCATATAGCCCGCTGCTACTTTTTCTTTGCCCCATCCCAGGTAGAATTTGGCGGCAAGTTCGTTGGCGAGAGCCTCCTCCTGGATATAACCGCTGGCTTTTGCTCCTGTAATTGAGCAATCGTAGAGTGAGATCGCTTCAGCATATTGATTCAAGATTCGGCATTGTTCTGCTTGGATTAAATTACATTTATGCAGGAAGGTAATAGGGGCATGGATGGCCCATTGCTTTAGCTTTTCTAAATGGCTTGTAATGACCTCTGCATTCTGAGGTGGATTTGCCAGTAAAGTCAAAGCACAATAAAAATGAAAAACACCCAATTTAACCGTGCCTGCTATTGCACCCATTAATGCTTCACTTATTTGAGCAACTTCTAGTGCGGCTTCAGGCTCAGCAAAGTGGTACATCAAGATTAATTTGTGGACATAAACAGTGGCAATTGAGTATTGATCGCCTGCAGCTTGATGTTGCTTGAGCCGTTCTGCTTCTTGATAAATATCGCCTGCAAGCAGATGGGGGTTGATACTTTGTCCTACCCAATTGAGAATGGATTGATACCCAATCTGATGAAAGTTTAATGCAGTAGATTGTTTGAGGCTAGAAATTGCTTGATTGTAAGTCTGCATTTTTTGCAGTACTTCATCCAGATGAACACCTGCAAAGAAGGCAAGCTGACAGTGGTTAAATGCACAGTAAGCTGCAAATTCAAAATCTCCCGATTCTAAGCCTGCCTGATAGCCTACTAATAGAGGCTCTAAGCCTGTTTCTAAATGATCACGCCAAATCCGAACAAAGGTATAGACCAAATTCAGAATTTTCGCCGTGAATCTGGATTTTTCTGAGGGATCTGAAAACTGTCCCATCAAACTTAATGCAATATCTGCTGCATAGTTTCCAGCAGCAATTTGGCCGCCAAAGGCACAAAGAATCAAGCCATAGGTTGAAAATGCATAGGACGTTTCTACTGCGAAACCAAATTGCAATGATAGTTCTATTTGCTTCAGAACAACCAAAGGATACAAGGCGGGTGCCCCGATATAGGCTGCCGATGCCATGCTGCTGAGAATATTCATGGCAGCTAGCTTCTCAGGATACTTCATGGGTGGTAGCTGGGTAACATCTCCGAGCGCTTCTAATTGCTGTTGGATGTCAGCCAAGGCTGGTTGCAGTTGCTCTGTAGTTGGCTGTGTTGGCAATTCTACATTCAAGATCCTTAATACCCTGCAAGCGACCTGAATCGCTTCTGCCAGGAGATTTTGCGCTACTAAAGATTGGATCTGAATATCGATCGCTTGAACTTGATCTAGAGTGCGATCGGTATGGCTGAGGATCGTCCGTATCCGTTGGTCAACACAGTTAAATTTACCAACTAGACAAGCTGCATTAGCGGCCTCTACGTAAAGATCTAATGTGCGTTTGGGAGCTTGCAGCCACGCATTAGCCGGAAGCAGCTGGAGCGCAGCTTCACAGTATTGTTCTGCTGCTGCATAGGCTGACGAATGGCGGGCTTTCTTCGCTGCCTGAAGGTTAAGAGAGATGAGCTGATCCTGTTGTTCTAAAGTCGTGTGTGCAATCCCTAAATTGCACTGATTAACAATCTCAAATAGCTTTTCGTCGCGTTGCAAGGGTGAAACGTGACTTAAAAGTGCTTGCCCAATCTTGAGGTGGACAATTTGCGGCTGCTCTTCAGAAATTAAGAAATAAGCCGCTTGCTGCACGCGATCGTGCAAAAATCGATAGCTCGGATTAGGACTTGTCGCTGTCTCCGTTTGTTCTCCCTGAAAGAACTTGTAAATCTGACTGGTGGGTAGGATCAACCCTTCTTGCAAAGCTTTCCATAAAGCAGTTGCTACCTCGGTTGCTGCTTGTTCTGAAACGATCGCCAAGGTTGCCAAATCAAACTGGTTGCCAATACAAGCGGCAAGTTTCAAGATCTGCTGAGTGGCATCGGGCAATTTTTGCAATTGCAGTGCCATGAACTCGACGACATCATCGGTGAGCGATCGCGCCTTCACCTCCGCAATATCGCATTCCCAATAGCGGCAATCCCGATTAAAGGTAATCAACTCCTCTTCATGCAAGGCTTTGAGAAACTGTGTGGTAAAAAAGGGATTACCTTTGGTTTTGCCGACAATGAGTTCCGTCAAGGGTTGTGCCAGTTGCCTAGAGCAATTTAAGGCATCGGCAACCAGATGATTAGTATCGTCAAAGGCTAAGGGCACCAGCGTCATTCTATGGACAATCACCTGAGCCTTCTGCAATTCGTCAACGGTGATCATCAATGGATGCGATGGGGACACTTCATTGTCGCGATAAGCACCTAGCATGAGTAGATAACCGTTGTCATTCACCAGGAGCTTGATCATCTGAAGCGATGAAGAATCCACCCATTGCAAGTCATCCAAAAACATGGCTAAGGGATGGTCTGGCGTGGTAAAGACTTGAATGAACTTTTGAAACAGCAGATTAAATCGATTCTGAGCCGCGATGCCAGACAGTTCAGGTGCAAGCGGCTGTTTGCCAATCACTTGCTCCAACTCTGGGATGACTTCAATCAGAACCTGCCCATTCTCGCCCACCGCAGATAAAATCTGGGCTTTCCATTGTGTCAATTGGTCGTCTGATTCTGAGAGCAACTGCCCCATCAAATCGCGCAAAGCTTGCACAAAGGCAGACAGGGGAATGTTGCGATTAAACTGGTCAAATTTGCCTTTGATGAAGTAGCCCCGTTGCCGCACGATCGGTTTATGGACTTCATTCACTACCGCTGTTTTGCCAATGCCGGAAAACCCAGCTATCAGCATCAGTTCGGATTTTGGATTTTGGATTTTGGATTTTGGATCGCCAGCTATGCGATCGAAGGCTTCGAGTAGGGTCTTAACTTCTGATTCGCGACCATAGAGCTTTTCGGGGATGAGAAAGCGATCGCTCAAATCTCGCTGTCCCAACGCAAATTCTGAGATATCACCACAGGTTTTCCACTGAGTCAAACACTGTTGCAAATCATGTTTCAGACCCAGGGCACTTTGATACCGATCCTCGGCATTTTTCGCCATCAGCTTGCTGACGATCGCAGCAACCATCCCAGGCAGCTCAGAATTCACCTGATCCACGGGTAAAGGTAGCTTGGCAATATGGCAATGCATTAACTCCAACGGATCTGCCGACTCAAACGGCAGTTTTCCCGTCAACAATTGATAGAGCGTGACACCCAAGGCATAGAAATCAGCCCGATAGTCAATTCCTCGGTTCATCCGTCCGGTTTGCTCTGGAGCCAGATAAGCCAGAGTCCCTTCTAGAATGCTTGTGCTTTGGATTTCCTGAGTTTCCTTGGGCAATAAAGAAGCAATACTAAAGTCGATCAGTTTGACTTGTTTCGACTCTGGATGAATTAAAATATTGGCAGGTTTGATATCTTTATGCACCACCCGATGCTGGTGCAGATCATGCAAGATATCAGACAGTTGGAAAGCGATCGCCAACACATCCGCCAGATCTAACGGCTGCTGCTGAATGTATTCGCCTAAAGACACTCCGCCGCAATCTTCCATCACCAGTGCATGGCCATTCCCCAACAATTCCAGACTCAAGGGATGGATAATCCCTGGGATAGAGAGATGTTTGGTGATGACATACTGATTGCGAAACTGCACCAATTCGCTAAAACTCGGATAGTCTTGCCGCAGCACCTTAATCACTACAGGCTGCTGAGTCGCCGTTTGTACCGCTCGATAGACCGCTGTACGATTTCCCAGATAAAGCTGCTCTGCAAGTGTGTAACCCGAAATTTCAGGGAATGAGTAAGGGGAGGGGCTTGCTGAAAGCGTCATAGTTTTGGATGGGAGAGCTGACCCGCGTCTAATAGACTTTATGCCGTCACCAGTAAACAGGCTACAGCCATACCTAATAAGGTTCCCAAAAAATTGGGTGACTTTACCACAAATTCTGCCAGACGCACAAACCACCGGAGTAGTACAACGGCTAAAGTGAGCGGCGGCGAGTAAACTCAGAACGTAGCGCGAAGAATCTGTACCGTCCGCTCCACTGTGTTGTGTACGCCCAGCATGGGCGTACACTAATGGGGTGAAAGTCCCCTGGAGGAGAACCAGCGTCCAAATGCTCGAAACTCTTGGAGCCGAGAGACGTATCACTCCCAGCTTAACCCTCGTATATCACTCTAGACGAGGAAAAACAAGTTATGCTGTACAAATTATCTATAAGAGCACTATTTAAGTATGTTCGTTATAGCAGCTTGAAAGCTTATCCTACATAGCTTTCAGCAGTTATAGAGTCATCCATTTCACATCTATTTATCATCATTTAGATGGTAAATTAGTATTCACAATCTTTCCCTAACACCCCTGACTTACTGCGAATGGTCTGTGAACGATAAATTGTCAACTAGATGATACTTGTTAGACATGAAATGGACGATATTAGGATTCTTGAAAGCCGCTTAGTGCAAGGCTTTTAGAGACTAATGAGTTATGTTAATCAGTTAAGATAATACAGGAATTACACAGTACATAAGGTAATTTTCCTTCCGCAGAGTGATATATGAGGGATATGCAAAAGATAATAATTTGATGATTGTCTCGAAAGATGCTGATTGCACGATCTAAGCTTAGTATTTGGAAATCAACCGAAAGTTATTGGAATTCGCCTTGGCAACTGCTCGACATCACAAGTTGAAAATTTGTGATGTCGAGATTTTAACGTGATTAAATTATTCTACGAAGACGAGAATTTATCGCTGCTTGCTTTATCATGATGCACCGATGTCTTTGGATCTCTTCCCAGGATTTTTAGAAATGGAAAGACCATAATTGCGATCGCTGCATAAAGCACCCATGCACACCGACCGCCAAAGGTTGATTAGTTAGGATGCGGAGGTTATTTGCGGCGGGTGATGAGTAACGTATACAGCTCACTTCTTGACTAGGACGCAGCCGAGAACCTGCCTACTTTGGCAGATCGCATAAGCTGCGTTCCCGTCTGGCAAAAGGAATGTAGGGGGAAACTGAGGTAGCCATTGGCACTAAATATTCAGCCGTTGATAGACGCGATCGAGGTTCTTCAGATGCGCCTTCGGGTCAAAGCAAGCCTCTACTTCTTCAGGCGAAAGGTGCGCCGTGACGCGCGGATCTTGGGCAATTAGCGTATGAAAATCGCCATCTTCCTTGTTCCAAGCAGTGTGGGCGTTAGATTGGGCGATCGCATAAGCCTCTTCTCGGCTTAGCCCTTTGTCTACCAATGCCAACAACACCCGCTGACTAAAGACCACGCCGCCATAGAGGTTCATATTGCGCCGCATATTTTCGGGATAGACCAGCAGCGTCTTGATTAAATCTGTGGCTTCTACCAGCATGAAGTGAGTGAGAATGCAGCAGTCGGGAAACATCACCCGCTCCACCGAGCTGTGGGAAATATCGCGCTCATGCCAGAGGGCAATGTTTTCTAGAGCCGCGATCGCGTGTCCTCGCACAAGCCGCGCCATCCCGGTCAGCCGCTCCGATCGAATGGGGTTACGCTTGTGGGGCATTGCCGAAGAACCCTTCTGACCTTTCGAGAAATATTCTTCGACTTCGAGAACGTCCGTGCGCTGCAAATTGCGAATCTCGACAGCAAATCGCTCGATCGAGGCTGTCATCAGCGCCAATGCCTGGACAAACTCAGCATGGCGATCGCGGGAGATCACCTGAGTTGATGCCGGGTCAGGCTCTAGCCCTAAGTTCTGACAGGTCAATGCCTCAATCTGCGGGTCAACATTGGCGTAGGTGCCGACCGCACCGGAAACTTTGCCCACGGCAATTCTTTTTTGAAGTTCGCAGAGGCGATCGCGATGGCGCAACATTTCCGCCAGCCAGCCCGCCAGCTTAAAGCCAAAGGTAATGGGTTCGGCGTGGATGCCATGCGATCGCCCAATCATTACAGTGTCACGGTGCTGCTGCGCCTGATAGCGAATCGCCTGAATCAGCCGCTCTACATGGGTCATAATCACATCTAGACTAGCGACGAGCTGTAGCGCCAGAGCCGTGTCTAGCACATCAGAGCTAGTCATGCCCAGGTGAATGTAGCGTCCTGCTTCGCCCACATATTCATTGACGTTGGTGAGGAAGGCGATCATGTCATGCTTGACTTCCTTCTCAATTTCTAGCACCCGCGCCGCGTCAAAATTTGCCTTCGCCTTGATCGTCTCCACTGCCTCAGCGGGAATGTAGCCCAGCTCTGCCTGTGCCTCACACACCGCAATTTCTACTTGCAGCCAGGTTTTCAGCTTATAGTTTTCCGTCCACAAATCGCCCATTTCGGGCAGGGTGTAGCGTTCGATCAAGGTTCACGCCCAAATACAACCGACAATTGTACAACTTTGAAGGGTTGAAGGAGCGATCGCTAATCTTAAGCAGGGCGATCGTCCTTCGTTTCGCCTGATGCTTCTTGGCGATCGCGCAAAGCTTATTCTGTCAGAGCTTGATAAATATCTTCTGGCAAAGTAACAGTGACTCGCAGGCGTGGAGACATAGTGAGGCATCTACATTTGATCGTCTTCGGAAGCTTCGCCTTCAATAATGTCAATAATATCGCCCAAATAAAGCCTAACAAAATCCTTAGCCGCAGCCTCATCGATTTTTTGGAGCGCTTCAATGATTTGAAGAAGTGACTCAGCCGTTGGATCTTGCGTGTTGTTGAACCAGTAATGAACGGTCGATCGCCCAGCGCCCATAGTTACCGCTAGCCGATTTTGGCTAATACCATAGGTTTCAAGCACCTGTCTTAAAGCTTTTCCGGCTCTTCCCATGCCTCATATAGTGTCAGAGGCTTCTGACTAAGTAAATGTTCAAGGTGATGAACGCTTGAGGTATGATTAAGCTGTTCAAGGTGATGAACATTGATTTCAAAAATAGCTGAAAGCCAGCACTCCCAAGTTTCTCAGGCTCCGGGGTGCTGGCTCAGGCTCCATATTCTGCTGGAGACAAATTTATTATGACCTATCGCGTTCGCGAAGCGTCCCGATATAGGGATTGCCTCCATCACTGGGCGGTAATTCGGCTGCTGCCCAAAATGCAGCGCATTGTCGTTGCCCGTTTCCACAGCCGCTCTGATGCTGATGGATATGCCACAACTTTGAAGCGACTGACTCCTGATGCGCTATTCATAGTGGTATTCGATCCGGTGGGTGATGAGGAGCCAGAATGACTGATGAAAAGCCAGATGCTAAGCCAAATGAAAAGCTCAGAGCGCCTCGAAACCGGACATTGACGTTATCCACAGAAGAAATACAGCGCTACACTCAGCGGCTCTTGAAGCTAGAAGGCGCGATCGCCCCCCCTGATCTGCAAAATAAAACCATCAGCCAAGATTTGTTTAAAATTCTTGACTGGCTGCCTACCCAATTTGTCGATTTGCTGTTCATTGATCCGCCCTATAACCTAACCAAATCTTTTGGCACAGAGCGTTTTCGGGAGCGATCGCTAGCAGCGTACCAAACCTGGCTAGAATCCTGGTTGCCGAAGTTGCTGAGAATTCTCAAGCCTACGGCTTCGGTCTATATCTGCGGCGACTGGCGATCGTCTGCGGCAATTCAGCTTGTGGCGGAGCAATACCTGACGATTCGCAACTGCATCACCTGGGAGCGGGAGAAGGGCAGAGGCGCTAAGGCAAACTGGAAAAATTGCTCTGAGCAAATCTGGTTTTGTACGGTTTCAGAGCAGTACACCTTTAATCTAGAGGCGGTGAAGCTGAGGCGAAAAGTGATCGCGCCTTACACGGATGCTACGGGCAGTCCTAAAGATTGGGAGAAGACTGAGAACGGCAACTATCGCCTCACCCATCCTTCTAATCTTTGGACTGACCTTTCAATTCCTTTCTGGTCGATGCCCGAAAACACCGATCATCCGACACAAAAGCCTGAGAAGCTCTTAGCCAAAATTATCCTTGCTAGCTCCAATCTGAATGACTGGGTTTTTGATCCATTTTTGGGATCAGGAACGACCTCCGTGGTGGCGAAGAAAACGGGACGAAATTATGTTGGAGTCGAACTTGACCCGCTGTATGGCTGTATGGCAGAAAAGAGATTGGCGATCGCTGATCAGAATAAAACAATTCAAGGCTATGCCGAAGGCGTCTTCTGGGAGCGCAATTCGATTAAAGACTAACAGCGAATGTTGCTGATTGTGGGGATAAATTTTTTGAGAGAGGGGCACCCCTCTCTCAAAAAATTTATCCCCCGATTAAGCAGTGCCTAACAGCGAATGACATATCGATCGCGTCCACTGGTTTTGGCTTGATACAGCGCTGCATCGGCTTCTGCCAGTAGGCTCACAGGCGACCAATCGGGACTCTGTAGATGCTGTTTGCTAATGGCAACCCAGGCAATGCCACAGCTTAATGTCACGTAGGGCTGAGCAAGCGAGTTGATGTGAACCATGTTGAGCGATCGGACTTTGCTCAGGACTCGCTCTGCAACCTGCGCTGCTAGGGTGAGATCGGTGTAAGGCAGGATGATTGCAAATTCTTCTCCGCCGTAGCGGCAGACCAGATCAGATTTGCGGACTGCTTGCCGTAGAGCCGTAGCAACTTGTTGGAGGCAGTCGTCTCCAGCCTGATGCCCGTAGGTATCGTTATAGGTTTTGAAGCAGTCAATATCGCACAAGATGACGGATAAATCTCCGACAGTATGCGATCGCTCTGCGAGAAATTGATCAAAGTAGCGGCGGTTGGCAACCTGAGTCAGGCTGTCGATGTAGGCAAGATGCTGAAGTTTTTGATTATGCAAACCAATACTGACCAATGCTGAGAAGGTTAAACCCAACAGGGGGGCAGCTATTGGAATCCACAGACTTCCTAGAAACAGCAGATAGCTGATGAACACCAGTCCGCCCCCAACTCCCAGGGTTAACAGAATGGTTTTGCCGTAAAACAGCCATTGAGTGAATCCGTTGGTTTGCAGCCCATATCGGCTCACTTGCCACCCGATGAATGACCAAAGTAGAATCCAGGTCTGCTCTACCCAATCTGGCATAACCTGGATAAAAGGTTGACCGTCAAGCGCGGCTCTAAGAATTTGACTGATTAAGTTTGCGTGGATAAAAACGCCCGGCATCCGATTAAGTTTGTTGATGCGGCTGGTCGTGTAGGGAGTCCAAAAAAAATCATGGGTACTTTCGGTGGTAGAGCCAATTAAGACGATGCGATCGCGCAAAAGGTTGGGCGGAATTTCTCCCTTCAGTACGGTCGTCATAGAGAGGGTGCGAAACTGTGAGGGCAGGTTTTGCCAGTTCATTAAAATTTGATAGCCACTGTCATCTGCGTTTACGTAGGCTCCATCGTTACCGCTGAATGCAGAAAAGTGAGCACGACCTAGCTTGAGCTGAGATGTACCCTCTATGGGTTCCAACTGTATCCCTTCGCTTTCTAAATACTTAAGCGCTATGACAGCACTCAAGCTGAGGTAGACTTGCCCCGTTTGATCATCCCTAGCAGAAATTAATCCTCGACGCACTGTGCCGTCAGCATCTTCAATGAGGTCAGCGATGCCTGTTTGGTTTAGTTGTGCTAAAGCTTTGGGCGGAGGAACTTGCTGTCCCCCAAATCGCTTTTCAATTCCAATTAAATTTGGGTTTGATTTGAATACAGATTCTAGGCGATCCTGCCCAGAGCCAACGGATAAGTCTCGGTAGAGATCTAGACCTACAAATCTAGGACGCTGTGCCTCAATTTTGAGGAGCGCCTCTGCTAAGACTTCGTCTGGAATCGGCCAATGACCAATCTGGGTATTGTCCTGATCATCGACTGTGATCACAACAATGCGATCGTCTAGAGGCGGAAACGATCGCCAGCGAAAAAACTGGTCAACGACTGCCCATTCTGACCCTTGCAGAAAGCCTAACCCATTAAGTCCGATGATTAGCAGTGCCACGGTGGGTGCGATCGCCAGACTTTGCCACTCCTGCCGCAAGGTTTGCTTGAGCGATCGTCGCCGCCTCTGCCAGCTGTTTTGACCCATACTCAATTGACAACCCGATTCTCTGCTCTTAGAGTACCCATTGTTGAGGAACAGTTCTCTGAGCCTAGATTCACAGCTAAATAGTAGTATTTAGAGTAATATTTACAGCGCTTTGCGCTGGGTTAAGGGTGGGTTATTTTTTAGAAGCCGCGCTCTGCAAGGCTTCTAAAAAATAATGGCTTATGCAATTGAAAATTGCTGTAAGTCATTATTTTTCGAGAACTGCCCACAACTGAATTCAGGAATTGAGAAGTGCTGATTTATGGAGCTTTGAGCAAAAGCGCCGAAGGGACAGAGTTGAGTTCGGCTGAGTTTAGAAGGTTCTGCCAGATTGTGGTGAGTTCGACATCGTTAGGCTGTTGCTGCCGCAAATCGGCTAGAGTAGACAGCGCATCATACCAAATTCCAGAGCTGCCATAGAGAGCGGCATTCTCTAGAGAGGGTTCAGCATCAGCAATTATTGTGGAAGGCTGTCTACGTTGAATCCAGCTCGTGATGAAGGGGCTGTCGGGTCTTAATTTTCCAGAGGTAAGCAGGGCAATTCCCCACTGGTAAGATTTACCAACTTGTAGGGCAGGTGCATTATCAGGCAGATCAACGCGCAGGATACCGCCTGAGGCGATCGGCAGATCAGCAATGGAAAGGGTAGTTTGATAAGTCACCTGTCCGGCTTCATCCCGCAAGCTAAAAAAAGCTTTCTGTGCAGCAGTCGGGGGGATATAGACAAAAAATGTTGGGTAGGCTTTGAGCGTCAGACCAGAGGCGGAATGGGGGGTCAGCGCTATCAGTTGAGGTTCGGTATCGCCACGGGAGGCGCCGCCCCTGGTTTGCTGGGGTGCGCCCCCACGGGGAGGATTGAATGTTACCGTTGATCCGGCATAGGCAGGCAGCATAGAAAACAGCAGCCCTCCAAGCCAGAAGCTAGTTAAAATAGATACTGATAAAGATGACTGCTTCAGCTTGTCCATATACGGTAGATAACGCTTCAGGAGACTACTAGAATAGCCTTAAAGGAAAGTTCAAGTCTTGAGCTAATTAGCGTATATTTTGCATCTTGTTAATTTATTTTATACCTAAATCTAAGAGAGTACACGCATATAAATTCTGCACTTTAGTATGGATTAGAGCCAGTTTCCCACCAGAATGAAGGGTGCCCAATAGTATGGGTGCGCATATTGAGAATTTTTGAGCAATGCGAGCTGGGCTTGGCGAAGCGCTTGAGATTTGTTGAGTCCTGGCTGAGTCAGCGCTTGGTAGAACTGCACCATGAGTTTAGCGGTGGATTCATCGTTGACTGACCAGAGGGTGGCTAGAGTGCTGCGTGCGCCCGATCGCACCGCTAAACCTGCCAGCCCTAAAGTCGCCCGCTGATCGCCTTCTGCCGTTTGGCAAGCGCTGAGAACCAGTAGTTCAATGGGCGCTGCGTTGGATTCAGCACGCGATCGCAGCAGTTCTCGAAGTTCTTCAATCGTGAGGCGATCGTCCCAGGTCAGCAGAAAAGTGTCGCTAGATTCAGAGCTAAATTGACCATGGGTTGCCAGATGCACTAACGGAAAGGCGGTTTCCTGCGCCTGGTGTTGCAGATTTCTGTAGGTAAACTTTTGGTTGAGCAGAACGTTTGCTGTCAGCTCGGAAGCAATTTGGTCAGATTCTTGGGCGACACCGGGCAGAGCTACAAACCCCTGACGAGCTTCTGTAATGCCGCCGATTAGCACTTCAAGCCGCTGTTTTGAGGTGAGCGATCGTGGCTCCAGTAACTGCAATCCCGGCGTGATGGCGATGCTGTATTGCTCTACTAGATACTGCTTTCCATCAAACAAGGCTGCTAACGGCAAGTTGCGCAAACTGCCATCTAAGACAAAAACCAGCGTTTTAATGTCACTCTGTTTTAGAGCAGTTTCTGCTGGACGAATTAGCCATTCATACATTTGCTGAGAGAGGCGCAGACGCTCGGAATCCGCGAAGAGAGGGTTTAGGGATTCCAGCATATTCTCGGAAACTGTCTCGACCTGCTGCCGGGAGATGGGGCTGCTGTAGGCAGTGAGCGGCTGCTCTGGCAAAGATAGGATCACCGTTAGACGCTCGACCAGAACGATCGGATAGAGCACAGCTGCTGTGGGATCAACCTGATCAATTTGGCTGGGATGGGCATCTAGGCAAGCCGATCGAAAGAAGTTGTTGAGTTCTGCGAGTTGCAGTGCCTCAATAACTTCGCGTGCCTGCTTAAGATCGGCTTGGCTCAGGCGATCGCCCTCCACGAGTAGATTAATTAATTCTCTGTAGATGGGTTCTATTTTGTCTTGAAAGGAGAACTGAACATTCTGATTATTTGTAACCAGATCGCTACGAAGGGATTTGAGAAGGTGCATGGCATCTGTGTAGGCGGCTATGGCGCTGGAGCGATCGCCCTGCTGTTTTTGTAGCCGCCCTAGCTGCCATTGCCAGCGATAGGTGATTTCAGGGGCATTGAGGGATTGCGCAATTAGCAGAGCCTGCTGGGTAAGCTGCTGAGCTTCTTGCCATTGATGAGTTTGTTCGTATAAGGCGGCTAGTTCTCCTAAGACATAGGATTCGGCTCTGGAATCGCGGAGGGTGCGCGCCTGTTGGAGAGCCGTTGTAAGATGGCGGGCAACTGGCAAGAGATGATTATGCTGAGGCTGACTGCGCTGCGGAGCGTTGCTAGCCAAAAATTTGCCCCAGCTTATGGCAAAATTCACCTGGATATAGATACCCTTGCGGCTGGGCGTCAGGAGATCTAGCTGGGGCTGAATTTGCTCGATTAGCTCTTGCGCTGCGGACTGACGCTTGAGATCGAGCAACAAGCTGAGCTGGTTGACTTGAGCTTCTAGACGGGCGATCGCTCCTGGAGCAATTTCAGCGGCTTGTTGGTAGGACTGTAGGGCGGCTTCGGGTTGATTGAGCACCCGTCGCGTGTTGCCCAGATTAATCTGCACGGCACTGATTTCGGCAGGAAGATGGAGCTGCTGGGCAATGGCTAGACTCTGCTGTAGGACATTTTGTGCGGCTGATAAGTTGCCCATCTCTTGCCAGAGGGAACCTAGGCTACGGAGCGTTGCTGCTGCTAGCGCTGAAGGCTGAGCCTGAAGCTGCTGATTTACCTGCTCTAGCAAGGCTTGTGCCTTTTGAAATAGTCCTAGAGCTTGCAGAGCCTGAGCCTGGTTGAGCTGGCTGCCCCAGGTGCCGAAGCGATCGCCCAATTCAGTGTAGGTGCGTTCTGCTCTTTGCCAGATTTCAAGTGCTGTCTCGGTCTGACCTCGCGCAAACTGAAGGCTACCCTGAGTATTGAGGGCTTGAGCCAGAATGAGTTTTGCTTCTGGGAGTTTTGCTTCTGGACTTAAATTAGATTGCAGCAGCGTCAGGCTGCTATCGATCGCTTGACTCGCCGCATCCCATTTGCCTAGAGCCTGCTGTGCCAAAGATAGGTAGTTGAGGCTGATCGCATGATTGAGGCGATCGTTTTGTGAGTTTATGATCTGTGAGCTGATAACCGCCTGCTGCCACAGCTCAGCTGCTTCAGCAAACTGTCCAGATTCGTAGCGCTGCTTGCCTTGATGCAGGAGAAAAGCGGTATCTGTGGCAGATTGGCTCAGGGCAGGAGGGTTTGCTGAAGCTTTTCGCCAAGGCTGAATTGGGCGATCGGTGGCTATGCTCGGTAGGGCGATCGCCATAACTAAGACGCTGAAGATAGTCAGCCAAAGTTGTCGGTAACGAGGCGATCGTATCCTTGTGGTTTTTCTCTGGAGCAAGGCTCGGTTGCAGAATGCTATCCAGTTAGGTTTCCGAAGTCTCATAGCGCTGGTTCTTGGGTGGCATTGCCGCTGTTTTACAGTTCCCCAGCCTACAGTTCCCCAGCTTAGTCTTCTTCCCAACAAACGAATACATCTGCTAAAGAGCACAGTCACTAAAAAAGCTTTGGTAGACATTCATGTCTACCAAAGCTTCGCAAAATTGGGAGATGAGATTAACGAGGGTATTTCTCAGAGTTTTATGAGTAGGGAAGTAGAAAACTACAGGCTGGAAAGCAAGCTCAGAAGACCATGACCAGTAACAACCTCTAACGCCAGCATGGATACAAAACCGATCATTGCCAAGCGTCCGTTTAACATTTCGGCATATTCGGTGAATCCAACGCGAGACTCAGCGTCTATATACACCTGAGGTTCAACCGCGTAGATATTTTGTCTGCCTTGTTCTTCAGTTACAACGCCACTTCTCATGATTTTTTTCTCGCTCTGATTGGATTGCTTTCAGCTCTTATGTAAATAAATGTAACGTAATGTTTAAGAATTGTAAACAGCTTTAAGGAAATCTGATTTCATCTCGCTCTCTAGCCAGAAGCGCCAAGAATACTTGTGGTTTAATCTAAGTGGCAAACATTTCCCCTCCTTACTAGCCTCATGAGTGACTGGTATCAGCTTGAAGCATCTCAGGTCGTGCAGCAACTTGGCACAGATAGCGTTGGCGGACTGAGTACAGATGAGGCTAACCAGCGATTGTCGCAGCAGGGAGCAAATGAACTGACGGCACAGCCTCCTAAAAGCCCTTGGCTGATGCTGTGGGAGCAATTGATTGCCACAACGGTGGTGGTACTGATTGTGGCGGCTGTGGTGTCGGCGCTGCTGGGTGATTTGCAGGATGCCGTTGCGATTATGGCGATCGTCGTCTTCAACGCTATTTTGGGCTTCACGCAGGAGTATCAGGCGGGTCAGGAGTTTGCGGCGCTAAAAAAGATGGCAATGCCCAAGGCACGAGTTTGTCGATCGCATGAGTGGCAATCGCTTGAGGCTCGCGATCTAGTGGTGGGAGATTTGATTCAAATTGAGGATGGCGATCAGATTCCGGCAGATGGTCGATTGCTAGAAAGCATCAATCTCCGCACTCAAGAGTCTGCTTTCACGGGCGAGGCGGTGGCGATCGAAAAAAGTGCGGAAATTCTGTCGGGCGAGGAGCTACCCCTGGGCGATCGCTACAACATGGTGTTTATGGGCACTATTGCTACCTATGGGCGTGGCAAAGCGATTATTACTGAGACGGGCATGGGCACGGAGTTGGGCAAGATTGCGGATTCGATGCAGTCTGTTGAACAACAGCAAACTCCTTTGCAGAAGCGCTTGGATCAGTTGGGTAAGCGGCTGGCGTTGGCGGCGATCGCTTTGGTGGCCATCATTTTTGCGTTTGGGCTGCTGCGAGGGGAAAATTTTAATGACATGTTTCTGACGGCTGTGAGTCTTGCCGTGGCGGTGATTCCAGAAGGGTTGCCTGCGGTGGTGACGATTGCACTGGCGATCGGGGCACGGCGGATGTTGAAGCGACAGGCGCTGATCCGCAAGCTGCCTGCGGTGGAAACGCTCGGCTCTGTCACGACGATTTGTTCGGACAAGACCGGAACCTTGACTGAGAACCGCATGACGGTAACGATTCTAGCGCTGGCTGGACATCAGGTAGATCTGAAGGAGAGCTTTGCTCAAGTAACTTCACTGATGGATGGTCGGGAGTCTACTATTCAGCCCGGATCAGGTTCAGAACTAGATTCGCCGATTGCCCTTACTCTAGTCGGTAGCGCTCTGTGCAACAACGCTATGCTGGCTGGTGATGCGGGCGCTGAATCGCAGGAAGATGGAGCCTCTAGGGCGATCGGCGATCCGACAGAAATTGCGCTAGTGGTGGCGGCAGATCGGATGGGTCTGGAGAAGTCTGCTCTAGAACAGCTCTTTCCACGGGTGGCAGAAGTGCCTTTTGATTCCGATCGCAAGCGCATGAGCACTGTCCATCGCTTCAGCGATGTGAAGGGGTCTCAGTCTCCTCTGAAAGAGCAGCTAGGCAATTTTTCTGAACTGCCTGTCTCTGCTTACATTGTGTTTACGAAAGGGGCAGTTGATGGGTTGCTGCAACAGTCGAGTCAGGTGTGGACGGGCAATCGGACTGAGCCACTGGATGCAAGCTGGGAGAAACGGATTCGAGAGGCGAACGATAAGCTGGCTGCATCCGGAACTCGCGTTTTGGGTGTAGCCTTTCGGCTGCTTCAAGAGTTGCCGGAGAAAGGGGCGCAGGGAGCGATCGAGCAAGAGTTGACCTATGTAGGGCTGGTGGGAATGCTTGATCCGGCGCGACCTGAAGCTAAGCAGTCTGTGCAAACTTGCGCTGAGGCGGGCATTCGGACTGTGATGATCACGGGCGATCATCCGCTGATGGCGCAACATATTGCTGAAGAGTTGACGATTTCTAAAGACGGAAAATATCTGACTGGACAACAGCTTTCGCAACTCTCGCCTCAGCAGCTGGAGGAACAGGTGGAGTCGGTGTCGGTCTATGCGCGGGTCTCGCCGGATCAGAAGCTGAGAATTGTGGAGGCACTGAAAAATCGGGGACAGATTGTTTCGATGACAGGGGATGGGGTCAACGATGCGCCTGCTCTGAGCAAGGCTGACATCGGCGTGGCAATGGGAATTGCCGGAACCGATGTTGCCAAGGAGGCTGCCGATATGGTGTTGCTCAACGATAATTTTTCGACGATCGTGGCGGCTGTAGAGGAAGGGCGGGTCATCTACGATAACATTCGCAAGTTCATTCGCTATAGTTTGACGGGTAACGTGAGCGGCGTGGTAATTATGCTGTTCGCACCTTTGTTCGCGATGCCGTTGCCGCTTCAGCCGATTCAGATTCTCTGGATTAATCTACTGGCGGATGGGCTATTGGCGATCGCCCTGAGTGTGGAACCTGCTGAAGATAATGTCATGAAGCGTCCACCTTATTCACCGGGTGAAAGCGTTTTTAGTCGAGGCATTGGTAGAGATATTATTTGGGTCGGGACGCTGATGGGAGCTGCGTTCCTATGGCTGGGCTATCATGGCTTTACCTCAGGCTGGCAAAATTGGCAAACTCTAGTATTTGTCACCCTTGCCTTTTCTCGGATGAGTTTGGCGTTTGCTATGCGCTCTGATCGAGAGCTGCTGATGCGTCGCGGATTTTTGACCAATAAGCCACTGCTGATTGCCGTTTTGACGACTTTTGTTCTGCAAATAGTCGTCATTTACGTGCCGTGGATGCAGGAATTTTTCCATACCCAAGCTCTGCCACTTGAAGACTTAGCGATCTGTTTGAGCCTCAGCACGATCGGATTTTGGGCAGTGGAGTTTCAAAAGTTTTTCCGGCAACGACGGAATTAAAATCCCTGAAGTGTTGCTCGCTCTGGAGTAAAAACATGGGAACTGGTATATACCTAAAAAATATAGATCTGGTACCTCAATGGAATCTGGCGTACAAATTTCAATAAATTGCACTCAAACTCTAAAACCTGCGATCGTCTTGACAGGCGTGGGATTGGGCGATGTCGAGGGTGCGATCGGTCGAGCCATCGTCGCAGATATAGCGGTAGCCACCTCCATTAGGACACTGCTTGTTTGAGAACGGATTCCATCGCATCGCGCAAATTATCCGAGTCGCGTAAGAGTTTGCGAATGCGACTCTTCAGCCAAGCCCAACACTTTTCAATCCGATTGAGATCTGGCGAATAGGGGGGCAGATAAACGAGTTTGCACCCTGCCTCTTCAATCAATTGGGCAATGCGACCGCCATGATGAAACGTCGCATTATCGACAATCACCCACTCACCCGGTTGTAGCACTGGAATCAAGCAGGTTTCGAGCCAAGTCTCAAACACAGTCCGGTTACAGGCTCCCTCGATCGTAAAAGGGGCAATCAGTTGATCATTGCGGTACCCGGCGATCATATTCACCCGCCCCTGCCGCCGACCCGATTTGAGGTCGTAGAAGCGTTCCCCCACTGGAGAGTACCCGTAGCCATAATTATCGCGTTCATCCCTGCCCGATTCATCCACATAGATCAAGTGAGGCGCTTTAGCGTCTTCCAGTTGAGCTATAAAGTCTGCCCGCTTAGCTTCATCGCGTTGGCTATATCCGTATGTTTTTTTTTACGGCTATGCCCAATCTTCTCCAATGCCCGCGAAAGGGTTCGTTGACTGATTTCCCCCTCCCATAACTCTGCCATTTCGCTCTGGGTTTTATCCCCATGCTCTTTGACAAAGTCTTGAAACTTCTCCCAATCGGTGATTTTGGCTGTTGAGGAGGAGGTTGGTCTCGGCTTGGGTTTGACATCCCCTGTTTCGGCTCGACGCTGGAACCATAAGTTAATCGTATTGCGACTGATATTGAACATTTGGCTCACCTCACTTTTCTTAAACCCGTTCAACTCAATCGCTTCCATCACTTTTTGCCGGAAATCATCACTATAGGGTTGAGCCATTGGACGAGGATGGGGTCTAGGGGAATTCTTATAGTTTACGTCCTAACTAGGCTGGCTATAGCTATAACAATAGTTCAGACAGTTTTGCGAGAGCAAATTAGATCGGGTTGTGTAGACAAAAAGCTACCTCTCAGTTTAGGGTGCAGATATCGAAAACCAGCACCAGAGAGGTAGCAGTATGGATATTCTACAAG